>ERZ779737.409-NODE-409-length-41171-cov-7.753065_pt1 | contig 41171 bp, 25 predicted proteins | sample MGYA00511889_ERZ779737 | MGnify/ENA primary metagenome ERZ779737 (study PRJEB29588, sample SAMEA2163575) | human gut metagenome | biome: human gut; feature: human-associated habitat; material: faeces | place: Denmark | collected 2008/2010 ... | reverse complement strand
TAATCCGGCGGTACGGGGACTGTCTGCGAGTGTCAAAACGATATCGGCGGCAGCAAACAGGCGTTCTCCTTCCGAAAAGCTTTTATTGACAAGAATGCAACGGGTTACGCCGTTAAACAGAGCGGGAACGGGCAGGCTGTTGCGGGTAATGCCTTTCGTTTCCAAAAAGGTTATTTGTTGCTGTGCGGCCAATACGGAAATTTCATTAAAGGATGGAAATTCCGACAGTTGGGCAGGGAAAATCTGATTGAGGGAAACCGGCTGCAATGCGGGAGGCTGAATGCTGCAGCCTGCGGCAATATCAGTTTGGGGGGCGCCTGTCTCCCGGTTATTCGCCTGAGAAGCGGAACGGGAGTTTTTTATTTTGAAGGCTTTACTGCCGGGAATTTGCGTTATATTAAAAACAGGCAGCCCGCAGCGGCCTTTTTGGCCGGAAGGCGTATATTTGCGGCGGGTGAAAAAGTTTATGCCGTCGTCGGGCCGGCGGTTATTGTTTTCGCGCATGCGGTTAATTGCCTGCAAACGGACGAAAACTTCATCGGATACAGTAAGCGAGCGGTTGACGGCCTCTTGGAGATTTAAATAGGGACGGCCGAAAATCGTAATATTGTTTTGCCGCATAATGTTTTCAGGCGTTTCTGCTTGCGGACTTTCAGCAGAGAACAACGGAAAATAATATTCTGTTTTGCTGCAGTATCTTTTTTTGTAAAATTCGCCGAAATCATCGTCCCAGGCAAGGGCGGCGCTGTTTGCGCCTGCAATGACGCAATTTACGGTGGCGGAGCTGTCCTGAGAAAGGGAACGGGCATTTGCAGGAGCAGCGGCCGCGGCGGCATAAGCCTGAGCGTATGCCCGCAGCATGGCCGGAGCGCGGCACAGTCCGGTTTCATAAATTTCGGGAAAAACGTCTTTGACATCATAGGCGAAAGCGCAGGTAACGGCGAGTGCATCCCGTTCGGACAGGCAGCCGTTCAAATAGAGGTTGGTAAAAGAAGGGGAACCGTTTGGTGCTGCGGTTATTTTTTGCATGGCGTATCTGGATTGTCGGACTACTTCCGGAAGCTGTTTGGCGATTGAGGACATATCTCCGGCGGTGAGAATAACCGTTCGGGGGGTGTGAACGTGTGCATTTGGGCTGTCCGAGCAGTTTTGCAGGCGGTAGAAGATGCCGTTTTGCAGGCATTCGCGGATAATGCTGCGGCCAACGGGAGAATGTTCGCAAACGGTGTTCAGCAGGGTTGCCAGATATTGTTTTTCCGTTTCAGTGCCACCCAGCAGGCCGCTTTCCAGTGCGGCAGCAACGCCGGAATCGCAAAAGTCCGTGCGAAACAGCCTCTTGCTATAAATTTCGGCAAATTTTTCCCGTTTGAGAGCTATGGCGGCAAGCAGCCGGTTCATATTTTGGCTTATGGTTTCATTTTCAGTCGTCAGCCTCTGCAATTCGGCATTGATATGCCCTTTTTCTGCCTGAAGGGCTGCCGTGTCATATTTGGCGGCGATTTCCTTTTTCAGCGTTTCTGTCGGGCGGGTAATGTCAAAGCGGGGGTAGTATTCCCGGTACTCATTGTTTGTCTGGTTAAATTCATCGCGGAATTTTTGCAGTTGCTGCTGGTAAAACAAAGTCTTGACTTTGAGGGGAAAACCTTGTTTCTGAGGATGCGCTCCCGGCATATAATTAGCGCCGGGAACAGGTCGGCGGGAAACTCCCGGAATGGAAATCTCCTTATAATCTTCGTTCAGATTTTCCATAATGAAGCGGTTGAGAAAGATTTCCCCTTCTTTGCGAAAAACAGGCGGAAGAATGGCAAGCAGGCGGGTTTTGAACATATTGGCACGATCCAGCCATGCAGTATCCTGTTCGGCTTGGAATTGTTTGGCGGCAATGGCTCCTTCCAGCGATTTCAAACGCTGAAGGCCTTTTTCTATTTTGCCGGCGTTTTCGGCATGCCGGGTTTTCAGGATGACAATCTGCTGCGGTTCCGGTTCCTGTTTGGTGAAGAGTTTCAGGGAAGTTTCTTTGTCGGGAAGCCGGAGCAGATTTTGATATTTTTGTATATACGGAAGTTCTTCAAAAGTGATGGCGTCAGTTTTGAGGTATTTATCGGCAGCAATATCGTTTTGATCAACCATAGTCATTTCGCATACAAAATAATCTTCATTACTTTAATAATAGCTTAAAATTTGCGGGTTGGCAAGCATAAACCGGAAAAATCTCATGGCGTTTCAGCCCGCGTCTTGTTGCCGGCGTGCTTGCCGAGCGGGGGTGTAGGCGGGGTTGCCGAGCGGAAAACAGGGCTGGCAGGGAAAATTTTGCTTGCAAAATATTTTGCCGGGTTTTATACATTATATCAGCGTGTCGGCGTAGCTCATCAGGATAGAGCAACAGTTTCCTAAACTGTGGGTAGTGGGTTCGAGTCCCGCCGCTGACACCATTTCTTGCATTTGCGCCTGCATCGGGTTTCATATTTATGTTATGCAGTTGTGGCGTTTTACATTATGCCGGTATGGCATTTATAGCCGGTTTTGTATCGGCTGCCGGTTTTATATTTTCATTTAGGGTTGAAAACGAAGTTTCCGTGACTTGAAAACGAAAATTTATGTCCTATTTTTTCGGCAGAGGAGGAAAAGGATATGGCAAAAGTAAATTTATTTAATCAGGTACGGGATTTTGTTGAAAAGGTAAACGAAGCCGGCGGTAAGCCACTATATGAATTGACGCCGGAAGAGGCGCGCGGGGTTTTGCGCGGCGTGCAGGAGGCGAAAACCGAGGAACCCGATGTTGAGCGCAAAGATGCAGAAATTGAGGTCGGCGGCGGACGTATGATGCGGTTGGAAATTACAAAACCCAAGGGTGTTACCGGAGAACTCGGCGTTATTTACTATATTCACGGAGGCGGCTGGGTTATGGGCGATAATATAACCCATCGCCGGTTGGTGGCAGAGTTGGCGGCAGATATTCCGGCGGCGGTTGTCTTTCCGATTTATACGCCGGCACCGGAAGGGCAGTTTCCCGAAGTCGTGGAAGATTTATTCAAAGCGTTGGAATATATTGCATCACATGGCGATAAATACGGCCTGGACACTTCGCATCTGGCGGTAGCCGGAGACAGCGTCGGCGGGAATATGGCTGCGGTTATGACGCTGATGGCAAAGGAAAACGGATTTACGCCGACGATAGATTTCCAGCTGCTGCTTTATCCGGTAACCAACGCGGATTTTGATACGGAAACCTATCGGCAGTTTGCCGACGGGCCGTGGCTGACAAAACAGGCAATGGAGTGGTTTTGGGAACAATATCTGCCGGATAAGGAGAAACGTAAAAGCAAAGAAGCGTCTCCGTTAATGGCAACGGTTGACGAATTGCGCGATTTGCCTCCGGCGCTGGTCATTACCGGCGAGAATGACGTTTTGCGCGATGAAGGAGAGGCTTATGCGCGCAAGCTTGACAGTGCGGGCGTAAAAACTTTTTCTGTCAGGTTTAACGGAACTATTCACGATTTTATGATGCTTAACGAGTTAAGCGCCAGTGCGCCGACCAGAGCGGCTATGTCCTTGGCAAAAGCAAAGCTCAGATGGTTTCTTTACGGTACGAAATAATTGAAAATCTTCATTGCAGGAAAACAGGAAAGGCGTTACTTACGGTTATGCCGAAGTGCAAAATAGCAGGAAACCTTTATTGCAGGAAAACCGTAGGCGGAGCCAGGGCAGGCTGCGGCGGTTGAAAACCGGTTTGAGGCGGGGAATTTTTTGGTTGAAACCGGCAGCAGAGCATCAGCCTGAGAAAAAATAATTTTTTATGAAAAAAACTCGTTTTTCTTTTGTCAGTATTGAAAATATGTCTACCTTTGCAGTGCAAACGAAAAAACAAACGTTGCAATCGGAATGTAGCGCAGTTGGTAGCGCACTACGTTCGGGACGTAGGGGTCGGGCGTTCGAGTCGCCTCATTCCGACACAAATAAAGAGAGGTCATAAAATATGTGCCTCTCTTTTTATTTTATACTGTATCTTCACATCCGCACGAAAAAGCATCTAACTAAATCAGGAAAAGATAATGCGTATACTGTGCCATTCCAGTGCACTGCCTGCTGCACTGCAAGTGCACTAACTATTGCACTGTGAGTGCACTGACTACTGCACTGTGAGTGCACCAGTTATTGCACTAACAAGGGATAACTGGGAACTGTAACCAGCCGTTAAGTCTTAGCCATCCATTACTCAGGCCGTTAGTTAGCGAGTAGGTACAGCCGCCTGCTTTGATGCGGCTGTCCTTTTCTATCAAAAAGTATTCAACCGGAGAAAATCACTGTTTCGTTACTTTTTTCCCCACTTGGCCTGCAGCACATCCAGTTCCTTTTGAGTAACAGATATCACGCTGCCATGTCTCGGAAAAAAGTCTTTCACGAAAGCTTTAGGAATAGAGTCAAATTCGCATAAATCATGACTTGACTGATACTCGTACTTACCCGACGTGTACAAATCGTACATCAAAATATAAGTTTCCGAATCGTTCAGTTTAAATATACTCGATCCCTCGACAGGCGTCTTGCCTGCATAAGCATCGTAGTACTTGAAGTCTTCTGTCCAAGGCCCCTGCAGGCAAGTCGAAGTAGCCTTTTGGATACCGTTTTTTATTTCCTTACCGCTTTCGTCTTTGGTATTTCCTTTATAAAACAGGTGCCACACACCGTCCTTGTAAATGATATCGTTGTCGATGGAACCGAACTTTGCGCTAAACAGCTCCTTCGGTTCAGACTCGAATCCGGTAAAGTCTTCGTTGGCATAAGCATAGTAAGTGACCAACCCTCCGACTTCTTTTCTGTTAAGCGTAAAATAGATCATATACTTCTTGGCTACAGGATCGTATATAGTCTGCGGCGCCCATACCCAGTGGGCGTTTCCAAAATGCTCCGGATAATCATTTGCAAGCTCTATATAAGCATGAGACCAATCAATAAGATTGTCCGACTTCATCAGGACAATGCCAGGATTCTCTCCCCAACCGTTCTTTGCGGTAAACATGTCCGTTGCCACGATGTAGTAAGTTTTCCCGTCTTCTCCTCTCAGGATATGAGGATCTCTGATGCCTCCACTCTTGGATATGGTATCCGACGCAATAATCGGCTTATTATCATTTAAAGCCATCCAGTGAACCGCATCCGTACTGACAGCAAAACGCAACTGCTCCTGAAGCTCGGGAGTACCGCTACCTTCGAAGTATGCAAACAAATATCCCACATACTTGTCTTTTTCCGCCTGATTGGAACAGGCCGTAAGCACGATGATACAAACAGCACAAAGTGCCAATAAACGATTTACAATTTTCATACACATAAAAAAGGAAAAGGGTGTATCAGGAGAAAGTTTGTCATTGCTCCCGATACACCCTTCATTAACAAAAGAATTATCTCAGCTGCACCACTTCCGAGAAGATATAATCATTGGAAGCTTTCGCTTTCAGGCCTACCCGCGCATACAGGAATTTGGCATTATTCGTCTCGGCGTTGTCGCTAATATCATAACTGAACTCATTGGTACCCACTTGTGCGTCAGAACAAGAATATTCTGCAATCTTGGCCACATTGTCCACAAACATCGTAGAAGAGACAAACAAAGTCAATTTGTCTATTTCCGCATCTTCTACAATCTGATCGACTTCCGTACTGACGGTTATCACATTATTGTTAAAGGAGATGCTGGAATTCCGCAACATATAATAAGGTGTAACCTCGATGTCCAGTGTCTGTGCTCCCTGAATATCCACTTCAATGGTATCTTTCATAGGAACCCAGGGACCTCTATCCTGTCTCAAGACAATCTGATAATGTCCGTCGTACATCAGTGAATTAAATTCACCATCCGAATTGACATACAAAGGAATCGTTCCGGAATTTTCATATTCACTACCTTTCTGAATGGCATACAGTATATTGTCTCCATCGCCTCCGGTTCCTCTCAGCTGCAAAGATTCGCCATTATAGGTAAATCGGCCATTGAACTGATTCGAAGGTGCATCAAAATTATCTATCTCGCAACTGAACATACTCAAGGTCAGTAGCATTGCAAACAAATATTTCAGTTTCATACGATCTTGCATTTATATTAGTCTACTATTATTGATAAGGATTCTTCACCAGTTTCGGATTATTACTGATCCAACCATCGTCTATCGACCCGTAATAACACTTCATAGTAAAGTTACGTGGGTTAGGAGCCATATAAGAATCCACTTTCTCAAAAACCCACTTACCGTCGTTCTCGTCACCCGGAGCATAAACCCGATAGGGGAATAGAGCATACATCTGAGAAGTTTTTCCACCGATCTCATTGTCCCATACTTCATGAGCAAGTCTCCAACGCTTCAGGTCCCACCAACGATGGTCCTCGAATGCAAATTCTACACGATATTCATTGACTATATGGTCGAAAGTAATCGTTTCTGCTGTCAATTCCTTAATGCCACCTCTCTTACGTACCTCATTGATATATTTAGCAGCATCAGACTTATTACCCAGTTCGAATGAAGCCTCGGCAGCAATCAGCAATGCTTCAGCAAAACGGAAACGGGGGAACCACATGTCGCTGTTCCGTGTTTCGGAACCGGCATTCTGTGTTTCGTCAAGGAACTTTCTGACCAGGAAACCTGTTTTATTGAACTTTTCACCAGCCGTAGCCATAGGACCATCTAAAGCTGTGATGAGAGTTCCGTCCTCCAACGTTTCGCCCAGATTGCTGATTTTCTTACTCCAAGTTCCGCCTTCATTCATCAAAAGTCCGGCCTGCAGAACTACCGGCTCATCCCGATATGTGGCCGAAGGATAGATCACTGTTCCCCAAAGACGTGCATCCTTATTCAGGAAAGGCTGATCGGCCGAGTCGTAAAATACATAATTGCCACTTTCATCAGTAGTCTTGATCTCCGGATCACTTCCGTCTCTGTTTTCGAAAGCCTCAACTAGGTTCAGCAAAGCTCCCAAAGCATTGCCCTGAACACCGTCTTTCATTGAGAAAGGCATACACCACGAAGTAAAGTTGGTAGTAACCTTATCTTCCACCGAACGGTCGAGTGCCCAAATAACTTCTTTGTTATCGGACTTCTGGCAGATTGCCTGATAGAAGCTCAGACCCAAATTGTTCGGATCGGAGATTTGCAGTTTGTAAGGACTTTCATTTATAATCTGTTGGGCCGTAGTCAAAGCCAGCTCGTAATAACCCTTCGCTTTGTCAGCAGGAATTCCGACTTCACCTCCATCGGTCTTCAGATCGGGAGTTTTCGAGTTTCCATAATTAGCAATGGAAGCCGCATAGACAGCAGCACGTGCTTTCAGCATCAAAGCAGCCCATTTGTTGGCACGGGCAGCATTCACAGTAGGCTCGTCAGACAGATAAGACGCAATCTGAGTACATTCGTCGATAATGTAGTCGTAGATTCCGCTTTCGGTAGACCGTGGCAACTGGTACGTTTCGATAGGCACATTCGGGTCATACGTATACACATTGTCCTCTACTATCGGCATGCCACCCAACGAACGGGCGGAGCAGAAGTAATACCATGCTCTAAGGAAACGGGCTTCGGCCTCGAAAGACATCTTATCGCTCTCTGGAATGTTCTGACTGCCTCTAATACCCTGAAGGAACAGATTGACAGATCTTACAAAACCATAATCGCGTACCCGCCAGGAATTGCGGTCATACTCGGTAAAGATAATCCACGGACTGCCATAACAGGTATTGGCCTCATCCAACTGATTGTAACTTCCATAATCACCATTATTCTGTCCCCAATTCACCTTGCCGTAAAGATTGGACAAAACCGACAGAACCAGCTGAGGGTCGTTATAAATTTCACTTTCAGGAATAACATTTTCGGGTTCCTGATTCAAAAAAGATTCTGAACAACTGCACATACCTGCTAAAAGCAAGCACATGGATGCGTATTTTAATGATCTAAATTTCATATTCGCAATAAATTAAAAGTCCATAGAAAAGCCTACATTCACAACTTTCATATTAGGATAAGCCATACCGTTGGTTGCTGTAATTTCAGGATCAATATCAAAATTAATGTTATCGAACGAAAGCAAATTCTGTCCGGCTACATAAACTCTGAATTTAGAAATACCAACCTTAGAGGTCCACTGCTTAGGAAGGGTATAGCCAAGTTCGATATTACGCATTTTCAGATAAGTAACATTGGTATACCAGAAGTCGCTGGGCCATTGCGTACAATCACTGCTGTTACGTGTTCGCAAAGCGATAGGATAATCACCGATGATATATTCGCTGTTAGGATCCCATATATCGGCCAGTCTTGTAGAATGATCCCACAAATATTGTGAAATGTTCTTATTCTGGTCGAAGTAGCGCAAGAAACCCTGCTGTTCGTAAGTATAAGCTGTTGCGCCCACAAACTCTGCACGGAAATCGATGCCTTTCCAGTCAAAGCCTAAATTGAAAGCAAAGTTTACCCACGGAGTACCACCCTGACGATAACCGATAGGACGCCAGTCGGCATCATTGATCAAACCATCGCCATTCATATCCTTGTATTTCGCATCACCGGGTTTCAGTGTCTTGTTACCCTGATGATCCTGATCGACCGGATGGTTGGCAATTTCCTCCCAGCTTTGGAACTGTCCGTCCGAAACAAGCGAAAAGGCCACATCGGTATATCGTCCGGTAATGTTTCCTGCCTGATATCTGTACATATCCCATTGGCTTGAGAAACGGGGTTTGTATCTGTCGCCCACATACCATCTTGAATAAGAAATATTTCCACTGAAGAAGTAATTCAAATCATTCACACGGTCTCTCCAGTTGACAGAGGCATCAATACCCTTAGCGTAATTAGAATTCAAATTCTCCTGTGGAAGAGTAAATCCAACTTCATCTGGAATCTTCACATCATATCGACTCGCCAACAAACCGGTCTGGTCTCTGCGGAATACATCGATAGAAGCATTCAGTCTGTTGTTCATCAATCCCAAATCAAAACCGATATTCAAAATCTTCGAACGTCCCCAAGAAATATTGTCGGTAGCCAATCCTGTAACCTGACTTCCTGTAACCAGCGCTCCATCCAGAACTGCACCACCACTGTTATAATTATAACCTACAATATGGCTCAAGGCTGTACCTAATTCCTCACCCAGTACACCATACGAAGCACGAATCTTGAAGTTGTCGATATAATTCGACAGGAAATCATTCTCTTTCCAGAAGTTTTCTTCCGAAATACGGTAACCGACAGAACCGGAAGGGAAGAATCCCCAACGTTTTCCTTCTTTGTAGCGATACGATCCGTCATATCTGCCGGAAAGTTCTATTATATACTTATTGGCATAGTCATAATTCAACCTTCCGATGTATCCCATTCTGGTTTGAGGATTACCGATACCATCAGTAATGTTGGACAAACTTGTCAAATCAAGGAAAGGAATACCGTTGGCCTCCGGATTACCCAACATATACATATAAGGATACCTGGCTTTTTTGGCTTCGAAACCAAGCACAGCATTGATGTGATGCTGATCGAAAGTGTTCTCGTAGGACAACTGAATATTGGAAGTCATTTCATGATTCATCGTCATATTACGCTCAATGTAACGCCCAGTTCCAGCTTCTACTACATTATAAGAATCATTCTCTTCATCATATTCATAGAATTTATAAGAATATTCTCTGTTTTCCAGTCTTCTGTTGGCTAATGAATAGCTGAACAATCCTCTGGCTTTCAATCCTTTGATAATTTCATATTCAATTGTTCCATTCACCTGCATTACTGCCCATTGGTCAGTCATTTTTCCGGCATGCTGATAGTTCATCCAACCGAAGCTGTCTTGTGCCCACGGTGCCGAAATGGCCGGATAATTGGGATTATCGTTGGCATAAGGCTTCAATGTAGGCAAGTTATTATAAGCCGCATTAATAGGCAGGTTGTAGTCGTCGCCAGGCAAACCGGGATTATCAGTAGTCTCTAAACGTCCGTTGATAGACATACCGACTCTTAACTTATCGTTAATATCAAAATCGATATTCGACTGTATATTCGTACGGTCAAATCCGTTGAAACCACGTATCGTACCTTCCTGACTGATGTGACCTACACTGACATAATATCTTGCCTTTTCGGTACCACCCGATATATTGGCATTGATATAGGCCTGAGGTGCTTTCACCCAAATGTATTTGTACCAGTCAAAAGAAGTGTGTTCAGGGTCTACCTGATTCACCCACTTGTCATACTCTTCTTTTGTCACTGTACGGGGTGTACCATTGATTGTCTCAGTCTGGATGATGGCAGCCAGATAATCCTGTGCAGACGCCGGTTTCGGATAATTGGAGGGCAACTGCCAGCCATAGTAACCGTTCAGATTAACTGTGAGTTTCTGATTCTTGGCCCCCTTTTTCGTGGTAACCACAACAACTCCGTTTGCAGCCTGCATACCATAAATGGCTGCTGTAGCATCCTTAAGAACAGACACCGATTCGATATCGTTAAAATTCAGTTGATTCAGCGTGGCAACATCTTTCTGCACACCGTCGATGATCACCATCGGAGTACCCATATTACGAATCTGGATATTAGGTGCAGCACCTGGCCGACCATTATCCTGACGGAAGTTAATACCCGGCAACTTACCGACAAGGGCTCCTGTAGCCGTCACACTTTTAGAGTGGGCAATTTCTTCCGAACCTACTGAAGAAATTGCACCCGTAACGGTAGCCTTTTTCTGTGCCAAACCAAAACCTGTCACAACAACCTCGTCCAGCATAGACAGATTCTCCTTAAGAACGATTGTCAGATCTGTCATCGCAGATTTCACAGCTATCTCTTTTGTCTCATAACCAATAAAAGAAATGACCAGTTTATCACCTACAGGAACAGACAACTCAAAATTACCATCAATATCCGATATCGTTCCTTTCTTGGTTTCTTTCGAAACGATATTTGCTCCGATAATAGCCAAACTATTTTCATCGACCACCTTACCCTTAACATTTATGTTTTGGGCACAAAGGTCAATCCCTACAAATAATGCAAAAAACAGGTATAACCATCTTTTGCACAAAAGCAACGCGCTTTTGTAATGTTCATTATTCCTCATAAAATTATTTGATTTAAACAGTTAACTCTCTTTCCGATTTATAAATTCACAACCACCTGCTTGCCTGTATAGCGTACTTTCTTGTCGGCCGCTTTAATGACTTTCTCGGCTGACGGTTTGCCAGGCTCCATAATAGTGATGTTGAAATTGCGTTTTTTCAGCATACCGGGATATTCGCCCTGACGGTCAGAAATCGTAAGTGTACGTTCTGCATCATTCCAGACAAACTTGATAGTAGAATACATGCCTTTCTCATAGTTGTAGTTGTCGAACTCGTCTTCGTAAAGTGTAAACTCACCGTCGGCACCCGGATAGACGCAGATATCCAGATTGTCCCACTTCTTTTCTTCGGCATACTGCACTGCAGGGCCTAAAGGCATGATACTTCCGGCCTTGATGTAAACTGGCATGATAGAAATGGGGCATTCACGCTTCACATCACGTCCTCCTTCCAATACCTCATTGGTCCAGAAATCAATCCATTTCGTACCCTTAGGCAAATAGACTTCGAAAGGTTTGCTGGCCTTAGCCACATCGGGAACAGTAGTCACACCCTTGTTGTTCTCGACTTTCTTAGTATAAAGAGGCTCGGTAACAGGACAAGCCAGAATATTACGTCCGAACAGATATTCATCGTCAAGCAGAATAGCCTTGCGGTCCGAAGCGAAATCCATCACCAGCGGACGCATCATCACGCCGTCTTTGTGAACAGACTCACCTGCCGTACTATATATATAAGGTAACAGACGGTAACGGAGTTCGATGATACGTTTCTGAGCATCGTACGCCCAGTCGCCTTCTTTGCCAAACAACCATATCTCGTTCAACATAGGAGAAGAACAATGGTTACGCATCATGGGCTGGAAACATCCCCACTGGAACCAGCGTACATGCAATTCCTGATAAGCTACATTGTTCCAATCGTTATTATACTCCCAACCGAAGAATCCTGCAAGGTCAGTAGTCCAGAAAGGAATACCACAAAGCATATAATTCAGACCGGCCGGAATCTGCTGACGCATCGTATGCCAGCTCGACACAACGTCACCGCTCCAACTGAACGAACCGTAATGATGTTGTCCCAAGTAAGAGGAACGAGTCATCAGGAACAGACGTTTGTCATCGGATACTTCACGCTGATGTTCGTAAATACCCTTATTTGTCACCAACGGAAAAGCATTATGGACTGAACGGAACGAACCATCGGCCGTCATCATATCGAAATCGCTTTCTTTCACATTAAAATGATCCGGTTCAGTCGAATCCGTCCACCAGGCATCCATTCCCATGTTATACATCGGTGTAAGATACTTCCAATAGAGATCACGTGCCTTTTCATTAAACGGATCGTAAGGAGCTGTACCAGAATTAGCCGGCCACGTATCAAAAGGAATCAAAGCGTTCATCTCTTTCAATTCCTTATATTGGTCGGTCCATGGTCCGAAACTGGCCCAAATAGAAATCATCAGATGAGCATTCTGCTTGTGCACATAATCTACCATTTCCTGCGGGCTTTTGATGCGAGGTTCTTTTGCCAATTTTTTAGGCTGTTCGCCATTCGGCATATACTTCATCCATTTTTCATCACCAATCTTATTTATATAATTGGGATTCATGAACTTCATGGCATTCCAGTTCGAGTCACATCCCCAGTACTGCCAGTCCTGCACAATACCGTCGAGAGGAACTTTGAGCTCACGATATTTATCGAGAACGCCACAAAGCTCATCCGGACTTTTATAGCGCTCGCGACATTGCCAATAACCCATTGTCCAAAGCGGAAACATGGTAGCCTTTCCGGTCAAATCGCGCAACGAAGATATCACTCCATCCATCGTTCCGTCCTCATAAAGGAAATAATAATCGGAAATCAGTCCTACCTGCGATGAAAACGAAGTTTCATAAGGTGTATCGTTGAATTGTGAGATACCCGGATTATCCCAATATACTCCGTAACCTTTGTGAGAAGTGAAATAAGGAATGCAGATGTTGGTATTGACGTTACGCAACTCAATCTGCTGGTTACGATGATTCATTGCCCCAGTCTGACGCTGCCCCAGTCCATAGATAACCTCATCGGGCTGCAGCAAAAACGACTGACTTATCGTATACGAGTCTTTATTGACATCCTTACGCGGCAGGAAGTTGGTACCAAAAGGCTTTTCTGCCAGAAGAGTCTCTCCTTTCAGGTTACGATACTCTACCTGACCGGTTTTCGTATCAAGAGCCACCTCCATATTGGCCGTCTTCATCACCATATCTTCCCCTTTCTGTTCGAAAGAGATATTCACTTCCTGCGGAGTCATTATCACAGGATAACTTTTCTTTTCCGGCATTTCGGCCGAAGGATACTTGACCACACGTACAATAGAAGGAGAATAAAAAACGACTTCTCCATTAAGCACAGGCTGTGCTGTCGAGAACTTGACTCCTGTAGCGGTCTTTTCAACGGTTTGTGCCGTAAGAGAAGTTGCAGCCAGAAAGGCAGCTACTAAAAAATAGTTACGATTCATAGATTAACTTACTTTATTTAGGTTTCCAAAAAAAGAATCCAAACAGAAACAAATCTGATAACGCTACAGGGCATAAGCCTCGTATTTCTTTGCAGAAATATCAATAACGCTAACCGATTCTTTCCTGCCAATTCTCTGGATGCAAAGGAAACAATGCAAAAAGTAAGTAATCTGTTTTTTTGAATCAATAACAGGACTCTATTGCTTCAGAGGGTGGTTTTACTCATTTCCACCGCTATTTTGAACGGATTCTACCCTATCAAAGATACTTTTCTGGTATTCGCTTGGAGTCATTCCGAATTCATCCTTAAAGCATTTTGTAAAATGTTTCCGGTTAAAATAGCCTAAGAACAAGGAAACATCAGACACGTTTTTATTACGGTCTTCCAACAGAATCTTGGCATGCTTCATTTTAACCTTCTTGATATATTCAAGCGGAGTAAGTCCGGTAATGGATTTCAATTTTCTTGTCAAAGAGGATCTGGACATACCAACCTTCTCTGCAAGTATCGACACATCAAAATCTGGTTCTGAAATATTATCTTCTACAGCTTTCAGAATTTTCTGAAGTAATAATTCATCAAGCTGCACAACCTCCATATCCGAAATTTCTATCTCAGCTTTGACTTTGTCATTTCCCGGCATTCTCAAATAATCGCGCATCTTCGCCAATTCGACACTATCGGCATACAGTTCCTCATTCTTCGAGTTACGCCGCTTTATATCGTATCTTGCCCAAAGCAAAATCAGCGATAATCCAAACAGGACATAAAACATTTTAGCCCACCACGTCTCATAAAAAGCAGGAAGACAAGTTACACGGACAGAAGTCACATTCTGGCTCCATACGCCATACTTATCCGTGGCTTTTACCTCAAAAATATAATCACCTTTGGGCAGATGCTTATAAGAAACTGCATTTTCTCCAATACCCGTATAGCTCCATTCTTTTTCCAGACCTGCCATCCGATATGCATATCTTATTTTTTTAGCATTCAGAATATCCAAAGAAGAGAAATTAAATTTGATGTTATTGCTATTTCTTGTCAAAGTAATCCCTTTTTCGAGTCGGGTTCCCGGTTCCTGAAACAACAATGAACGGTCTTTGACAACTACATCGGTAATAACAGTTTTCACATTTTCTCCCACTTTGTCCAATTTATCAGAGGGAGTAAACAGACACAATCCCGGAATACCGCCAAATGCCAGTTTACCGTCCAGCATCCTGCACATCGTAGTAGGAATAAACCGGTCAAGCAAGAATGATTTATCTCTGGTTAAATACGAATCTTGCGCATTATTCCGAGGGTTATATTCTATCAACCGTTGATTAGTTGACACCCACAAATGGCCATAAACATCAGCAACAATCTGATTGACCGCATCTCCGTTTAGCCCGCATACAATTGTATAGTCCTCGCAAGTATCTGCTACACCGTCGTACAACAGTACGCTTCCCTCAGTGGTACCAATCCATAGGTTTCCATCCCCAGAGAGATCCATACACGAAACCGACTTTACCTCATTCCAACATTTCAATACTTTGTCTTCCTTTATCTTATATACTCCATCTTTCAATGTACTTACCCATATTCCCCCTTTCTTATCCGATAAAATAGCAGAGACATACCCTAGTTGGGGAAAGCTGTAGCGTATCGTATCTTCCGACAGCGAATAACCTATTAAACCTTTGTCCGTTCCTATCCACAACAAATTGTTATTATCCTCGTATACTTTCGTGAAATACGAATAAGAATCGCTTGGCAATGATATTTTCTTATCAAGCCTCATCGATTGACCAGAATGAGAAAGTTCGAATAACATGGAAGAGTTTTCCTGTATTACCCATACATTTCCTTTCCGTTGTGAAGGAGCCATCTGTTTCACTGCCCAAAGCGGAACCCGGGCAATATCCGGATAATCGACAAATAAAGATACATCATTACTCTTTAAGTTATAAAGACACAATCCTGTTCTTTCCTGCGATAGCCACACGTAATTTTCACCAGCATCGCAGACAGCCATGATTGCCGGATTAAATCCAACCCTGTTGCGCAGTGCATCAAGCGAATATTCAATCGGCTGTTTATTCACAAAACTGATAATAAAACTAGGCATATCAAAAGCTGCCACCCAAATATTCCCATTTTTATCACGTATAATGTCATTCAACATTTTATTGAATGGAGACAACATATTTTGGGGATGCATCTGTTCTAAAGTTCCTGTCTGCTTATTATACCTCATTGAAATCAGATCGGACATGGTCGTAAACCAAAGATCACCATTTTCCTCATCTTGAGCGAGATACAGCACTCTTGTTTCCTGCTGTCCCTGAGAGTTAACCGGTAAGGGAGAGCTTTTATACATTTCCTCCTCCGAAGCCCAAGGATCAAATTTCACCACCCCATGCGCCCACGTTCCCAACCAAAAGAAGTCGTTCTTTACGTCCTGAATAATCGAAGTTACTGTATACGATAAATACGAACGCTTAAAAATGACAAAAGTATCGTTTGTTTTATCATATCTGGCAACTCCATTATTCGAGATTGTCACCCAAATATCTTTCTGACGTGTCTTACAGAATCCGTTGACATGAGATGGAAAACCATCATCATTGGTTATCGGATAAGATTTTACAAAAGTACCTTTCATATCATACTTTAAAAGCATCCCTGTTTTTGATACCCACATAAATCCATCCGAATTCCAAATTGACATAATGAAAGAAGACGAAAGATGCGTTGTATCCAAAGGTACGATACTGTATCCTTTCTTATCCAAAATATAAGCACCATGATCGGTTCCAAACCAAATCCTACCATCATCTGCCTCAGCGATGCATTGCACTGTATTATCATTCAATAAATTAGGAGTCTCAAAGTCCGAACGGAAAACCTTTATCTGATAACCATCATCCCTGCATAATCCATCAACAGTACCATACCACATATATCCTTCACTATCTTGAAAAATACGATGTAAAGCACTCACCGGCAATTGAGGAACAGAGGGAATTCTAGTCATTTTAATGTTTTGCGCATATAAACCAAAACAACAAAGTAGCATCCAACCTAATAAAGAGAAAACTTTCATCTGCTTTTTCATATCAATCTCAACTTCATTTTAATATCAGCTAAAGCTGCGCTATACATCATATATGGAACTTCAGCAGCATGCTGCATTCTGTATGGAAATTTGGCGTTTTTCAAGTATAAATTACTGCAATATTCGCAAGATTTTCTGATATTAGCAAGCAAAAGGACAACAAAAAAAGCGTGAAGCCTCTACAGGTTCACGCTTTTATATCATTTTGTCTAACTATATGATCAGAACAACTTAGCTGGATATTCACCGGCATCAACTAATGCCTTGATCTTGTCAACTACGCTTTGACGATCTTCCGGATAGGTAACGCCAAACCATTTGCTGGTAGTATCCAATACCTCTACAGTAGCAGTGCCTTCGTTGATCAGTTTATCTACCATCAACGGAATAAAGAACTCGCTCTTCAGATTTTCCATGTTTTTCGGATCGCTCAGGAAAGTCTTGAAGAACTCTGCGCTATAAGCAAAGTAATCGGGAGTAAAGCCCCAGAAGTTCATGCTGACCGGAGTTGTGTCGGCTGTAGCTGTCCATTCACCGTTGTCATCAATATACTTCACTTCACCGTCAATGCGTTGGATCTTAGTACGTTCTACTACAGAAGTCAACAGATGCTTGTCGTCTGTAGTACAAATACCACGTGATACAGTTCCACTTTCGCTCAGTGTGTTACCTACACGGAAACCAACCATTGAATATACATTCTTGGAACCTTCCGGCAAGTTAGCAAGGAATTTACCCATTACTTGGAAAGAATCACGTCCGTAGAAGTCGTCGCAGTTGATTACAGCAAAAGGTTCCTTAATAACGTCGGCGCCCATCATTACTGCATGGTTTGTACCCCACGGTTTCGTACGGCCTTCAGGGCAAGTAAAACCTTCGGGCAGTGCGTCCAATGACTGGAATACCAATTCACACGGAATATGATTTTCGTATTTAGACAGAATCTTATCACGGAAATCTTGTTCAAAATCCTTACGGATAACAAAAACAAGCTTGCCAAATCCGGCCTTGATTGCATCGTAGATAGAATAATCCATAATGGTTTCACCATTCGGACCCAGTCCGTCCAATTGTTTCAAGCCTCCGTAACGGCTACCCATACCAGCAGCCAGCAAAAATAAAGTTGGTTTCATATCAGTTATATTAAAAATAGGTTAGTATATCGTTTTGCATAGATAATGCGACAAAGTTAAAGAATTTTGCTGGAATAATCCAATAAAATTGCCGGAATACAACCAAAATAACCTACACCCCACAAACAGACCTACTTATTGTAACAAACTATCAGAACGGATAACCAATGGCAAAATGTACAGCCAAGCTATCGCGGAACTTCGGAATATTATAATAACCCGACTTGCCAGTGTCGTAAGGATTATGAAGTCCGACACCACAGTCGACACGGAAAACAAGAAAATCCAAATCGTAACGCAAACCGACTCCCGTGCCCAAAGCTATCTGGTTGGCAAAATCTTTCAGAGTCAGTTCACCACCGGGTCGGGAATCGTCCTTACGCATCAGCCACACGTTACCCGCATCGAGGAACAAAGCTCCGTGTAAATCACTGATAATACGGAAACGATACTCCACATTGGCTTCGAAACGGATATCACCCACATGATTGATGAACGAGTACTTATTGTCTTCATCGGGCGGATAGCCACCAGGACCGATATTACGCGCCGTAAAAGCACGTACACTGTTGGCACCACCGATATAGAACTGTTCGGTATAAGGTGCCGTAATAGCATTGCCATACGACCAAATGGCACCGGCAGCTATACGTGAAGCAATCATCTGATTTCTGTCTATCCGGAAATGATAACGAAACTCCGTATTCAACTTCAGGAATTGGGCAAAAGGTACCCCCAACAGCGTTTTATCCCTTTTACTGAAAGGTTCACCAAACATTCGGTAAATCGCAGAAGTCAGGTTACCTGCCGATGCTACGGTTGTCTGCCACCAGATGGGGTTACGTACCGAACGCAATGAAGCGTTGTCGTATGTATAAGTATACTCTATGGCCGGAACAAACTGGTCGCGCAAGCTGACATACAGAGCCGGATTTTCTGCCTGCAGATTCTGAAACGCCTCTGTAGGATTACGCAGCACATTAAAGGTTAGCCGGAAAGGTGTAAAGCTATGCTTGCTGGTAGGCTTGGGTTGAAAATCATACGTAGCGTTTCCGCCAAAAGCCAGCAATTTATAGTACTTGGCACGATTCAGCTGATCAACATACAGACGGAAAGTTGTCGTAGCCGGAAAGTCATACTCACGATCGCCCATCCGGGGAAAAACAACACGCGGAAACATCAACGACGTGGATAGGCCCATTTCGTAACTGTTCATCAGCGAAGAACGGTCTTTACCCGTCTGCCATTCGTAAGACCCGCTCAACTTCACATTCCACGTCTCGCCACCACCAAACACATTGTTCTTCGTCAACGTAAACGATGCTCCCGGACCAGTCTGGTTGTTACTTTTCATCTTTACATTGAAGTCGAACTCAGCATCGTAAGGCTTGTCGAGCATAGCCACAATCTTAACATCGAGCGTATCGGAAACAAGTGCCGTATCGCGAGGCACATATTGAATATCGGCATAACGGAAAATGCCAACGTTGGACAAACGACTTTGCACACGGCTCTGACGGTAAGCGCTATACAGTCCTTCGAAAGAGCGACGACGTGTGATACCGGTACTGTCCTGCACCTGACGCTTCATGCGATAACCCTGATAGTTCGTCCATCGGTACACCATATTGGGACGAAGTTTTAACTTGTCATGATAATAAATCTTCAGACCTTTGTACTCCACACTATCATTGGGCATTTCTCCTTGTCTTCCCATCAGGAAAAATGATTTCCGCCCCACATAGAAAGGCCGTTCTGCCTGTTTCGACATGCCAGCAACCGGTACCATACGCATAGCCACATGCCCACCGGGCATCAGCGTAGTATCGGCCTGGTATACCAGATAATCGGGACGGAAATAATAACATCCTACGTTGCGAAGCAAATCACTGATGCGAGTACGTTCACCATCCAGATCGAGTACATTAAACTGCTCGCCCGGACTGATGAGCGACCGGCGACGGCTCGCCTCCATGATGCGCAGCGTACGTTCACTGAAACCGTGATAGGTCACCGTATCAATCACATAAGGATTGCGCATGTCGACCGTATACTGCAACTTGGCCTTCAGCGAATCCTTCGGGTCGATAAAAGTCTGATAACTCACCGTACCATTGAAATAACCATAATCGCGCAACAGATTGCTCGCCGCTTTCTGACGGATATCGGGATTGACTGAGGAAAGCAATACCGGCTTGGCTGCAAACTTATTGAATATCCAGCGGCCGATGCCTTTCTCGTACTTCACAAACCCATTGTATACCCACAGGCCAAAAGGAAACGGAATGCGCACGGTCGAACTGCCGAAAAAGGAATTGTTCGGAGCAGTGGCAAGGGCAGCTTCAATCTCTTCCATAGCCGTCTCGCCTACCGGCGTAGTGCTGCGGTTTTCCACGATCATCGGCTTCTGTCCCGTATAGAGTATTTCTCCTTCGGGCAGATGTTTCGTTGTAGAACATGCCGACAGAAAAGCCACACCTATTATATATAATATCAGTCGTTTCATATCTTTTCTCCTCATTCTTCTTGTCACTCTTCTACCAGTTTTTCGTCCTTCTTCTTATTACGCTTGAAGATGAAAAGCTCGCCCAAGCGGTCCATTTTCCGGCGAAGTACAAGACCGACACCTGTTTCTGTAATTTCACCGTCCAGAATACTCTCGTAGTTCTTGTTGTGGAACACACGCACATAACGGGTACCTGAAGCATCCAACCGATACTCCAGCGAGATGTTGTCAATGAACGATTCTACATCATTGGTGGCATTGGCTCCGGTCGATACCTTGCCGCCAATCACAATTTGTACGCGGTCGTTGAAGAAGCGTTGCGAATAGCGGAAACTTACATCGGTCTGTTTCTCGCCAGTTTCGGCTGCCGTCCGGTCCTCAATGCCTACGCTGAAGCTGGCATCCATCTTCTCGAACGCCGAACCGGCAAGAGCATTGATCTGGCTCTGCAGCACACTGTTCAGCGCGGCACCCATATTCAGGCCGCCTCCTTTGCCGCCGTTCTTCATGTAGACACCCGTAGCAAGCATGGCAATGGCCTGCGTACTACGCTCCTCGGCTCCCATAGCCTGCAGTTCGTTCTCGACCGTTGCATCTTCAGGAGCCGTAATGTCGAACACCAGATCGGGTGCTTCCAAGCGGTTCTTGATAGAGATGGAAACATCGAAGCTGACCATCCTCGACCCGCCGTTATCATCGCTGGCCACCGAAGCACGTTTACGCTCTGTTGCCTTCAGGTTCAGGATAGGATTCATCAGATCGCCTCTCCACTCCACATAACTGCCATTTGTCAGCTGGAATTCTTCCAACGGAATGACAGGAAGCGAATACTTCAGTCTTCCTCCCGACAGCGTATAGCGCCCGTTCAGATTCATATCACCCATCGGGGTATATTGCAGCGTAAGGTCGCCGCCGCCTTCCAGCACTACGTAATTACTGCGGTCGGGATTGAGGTCGGCCCGCAACTGCACAGAGTTGTCTATGTGAACCGATACAACCATATCCATTCCGCCCAGCGACAACGTCGGTACCTCGGCCTGCCGGACAGTGGTCGTGTCGGAAAACGAGGTAAAGGTTACCAGACCCTCCAGACGGTCCTGTACCGTCAGCGGCGAATCGGTCATGACGTATGTCACATCGGTGTTGCTCAACAGATTCATATTGCCTCGCATCACCAACGCATCCAGCGGACCGCGTACGGTGGCCATCAGGTCGACACATACCTTGCCGTACACCAGACTTTCGCGGGTGCGCGGAGCATCGAGCAATGTATAATTCTTTGCCCGCAGATTCAAGTCAGCAGTAGGCCGGTTCATATCGCGGAAATCAACATTACCGTCTATCGTGAAAGGATTGCGGCTGGTCGTATAAATGGCAAACTGATTGAACAACAACCGATTGTTTTCGAAACGTATCGGGCGGTTGTCAAACCAGAACTTTGCTCCCGCCTGACGGGCATATACCGACACACTATCCAAAGAAATGTCACCATTAAGCACAGGTGTATCCAACGAGCCTTCCAGATGCAATCCGCCGCCCACATGTCCGCTAAGCTGTACCATACGGTCGGGCACAAAAGCATTGGCTATTTGCAGAGGGAAACGTTCCAACGTAGCCATTACGTCCAGCGATTCCTTCTCGCCTTTCTGAGTAAGGGTTCCGTCGGCAGTCATTACTTCCTCATCGTCCACCATCAGATAAGAGTTGAGGTAGTGTTGCCCCGTTTCACCGGGCAGCCAGGTAGCACCCAATCCCACATCGCCTACCGGCTGTTTCTCGTACGTCAGTTGCTTGATGTTTGCCTCGGCCGACAGTTGCAGGGAAGTTGCAGTCTGTACATAGTGTGCCTCAGCCGAGAACAGTCCTGTTATGCGAGGCATATAAGGCATGATAGCAGTCAGCTCGCTCAGCCGGAAACGATCGAGTTCGATATTCATGTTCTGCAACGACACTGTATCGTCCCTGGCCGACTGCATACGGAAACACATACCATCGTCGCTATCCATATCCACATTGGCGTACAGACGCATGTCCTTGTGCAGATACAGCCAGTTGGCCTCATCGGCAAAATGAAACTTACGGAAAGCAATGACAGGTTCCGACGGAGTAAGGCGGAATAATACTCCATTGCCTTTGCCATTTCCCTCTGTCAGCGGACGGGCATTAATGCCGAACAACAGTCCTGTACGGCCTTCACCATCCACAAAGTCAGCGGTCAGTTCGGCATCCTCGCTGCGTATCTCGCCCGTCAGCGTGCTGCGGAATACAAACTGAGGGTTGCCGGGAGCATTGACGACACCTCCTTGCAGCTTCATGCGGGTCGTGTCTTGTGCGATGGCAAAGAACAGCGTATCGAGCTGCAACGAGTCGACGTGCAGTCCGTGTAGCGCTGTTCGTCCGTTGATACCTATTTCGGGAGTAAACCCAAAGCCTAAACTGAAATCATTGTAAGAAATGTTTTTCGTTGCCAGATAATAGCTGACAGGATTTTCCTTTCCTGCCGTCAGATACATGCCTGCCGATGGAAGCAACTCGCGCAGGGCAGCATGATCCAGCTTACGGTTGTCTATCTGGGCTGTCAGCTCTTTCATGAAGCGATCGGACTGATCAAGCAAATGTTTCAGCGTATTCTCGGCACGGAAATTCAGCTTCAAATCGCCCGCATTCATATTCAGTTTGATGGAGTCTCGACGGGCCTCCGCTCCTACCGCAAAGGCAAAAGGACGCTTCAGAGGCTGGGGGGCGATGCCCAATTTATGCAAATCGAGTTGAGCCACATCCATTTTCAGTTTACCGTCCAAATAGCGACGGTCGAGGCGCATATCGGCATCGGCCTGCATCTGCAACAAAGCATTGTCACTGGTCAGGCTGACCGTAGCAAGCTGAGACTTCAGCCCGGCATCCAGATGTACACCCGACACGTTCCAAGGGCCATACTGCAGTCTATCCAGTGATGCCTGTACGGTAGCCTTTGTCCGATATGAAGTAAAGTCGGTTCCCTGCCCCTTGGCACGTACTTTAGCTGATAGCAGATAAAGGGAGTCTTTCGGCAGGAAGTGATGCAGTTGCAGAGAGTCTATCACCAAATCAGCTTCGTAAGTCTCGGCAGACGTATCATAAAAAGCATTCAGATCGAGAAGCCCGTGTCCTTCGTTCAGTTTCAGCTGGGCTGTATAGCGTGAGCCTTCCAGATCGAGACGTGCTCCCAAGTTCATACTGTCAGGGATGATAAAAGAACCGTCGGAAGCTGTTCCGGCCAAGTCGGCCAGAAAGTTCAGGTCGTGCGTCTGCATCTCGAAGTCCAGCGTTCCTGTGCGTGTCAGGCTATCAGTCAGGTTCCACAATTCGCCCCCGCCGCTCAGCGAGAAGGCTCCCGGCAGATCGGCCGTAAAGCGTGAAATCTGCATCTGTTTCAGGTTACCTTCTGTACCGGCATGAATCACCAACGGGCGGAAGGGATAAGATTCCTTGAAACTGTCGGGCAGGCCACCGGCAAAGAGCAATACATCCTGTTTACCGATAAAGGCATTGAAGCGGGCCGACAAGCGTCCGGTAGTGGGTATATCGACCAACTCCCAATAGGTTTGCGCCGTCAGGTTCATTTCGCTGTTGGGCGTCTGCAGTTGCAGGGAAGGCACCCGTATCACAGTCGAATCAGACAGCAAGCGTCCGGTCAACGACGTAACACTCAGTCCGGAACGCTCGTTCATCGAAAATTCGCGTATCACAGCACTCATATCTCTGCCATGATACAACACCGAGTCAACTCCTATCCGTATGTCGCGCAAGGCTATGTGCGATGCGTCGAAACCTTCGGCTGGCTGAGCCGAACCGGAATCATACGTAAGTGTGGCTCCAGCAAGCTGAAAGCGGCGCCAGCCATAAAGCTGACGTCCCAAGTCGACAGTGGCATCTTCCAATCCCACTTCTTCAAGACGGGCAGCCAGCTGCATCGAGTCGAGCGGCATGTCGAGGCCGACCGATATGTTTTTCAACCGCATGGTGTTCAGTTTCACCTTCCAATTGACAGGCGTCGAAGTCGTATCGGGCACAGCCTCGGTTGTGTCGGCCAGCATCACCTGCAAGTGAGTATCGGCCAGTTCCACATCGTTCAGTACGACAGTTTCGTTCATCAGGTTGATACCGTGACTTTTAAGCGAAAAGTTTCCAAGTACCCCCTTGACAAGCATTCCGTCTACCAGATTGGAAGTATTGACTGTAGCCTGATTCAGCGTAATGTCGTCCACCTCGACCTGCCCACGTAGCAAAGGCCAGGCCTGCACATGCACATTCAGACTTTCCAGGGTAAGCAACGTATCAGGCTTCATCACTCCCGCCGAAACGTCAGCAGGCTGTATCACCTGCACTCCACGTACCAGCAGATTCAGTGGAAAACGCAGGTCGATACGCTCCACGGAGATGTCCATACCCGTTGATTCGGATGCAATAGACGTTATCTGCTTCCGCAGAAAATTCTGAACCGGAGGCACATAAAGCAATATCATCAGCAGAACGAACAGCAGGACCGGCGTGAGCAATATCCAGGCCACCCATTTCAACCATTTCTTTTTCTTTTCCATACACAAGATACGAAGTGTTTTTCTGTAAAGGACGGCGAATCATACCTATGCCAAACTACACAAGCCACATCCCTCCCTCACAAACATTCACAAAGTAAACAATTAATTTCGACATTTGTTGCTCTGAGGCAGAAAAGTATTTCACCTTTCACAGCAACCAACTGGTAAATAGCCGTTTACGGTGAAACGTGAAACATAGCAACCGCCATAGAAACGCTTGTGAAAGAAAAAAGTATGCCCATACGCCTCTACCGGAACACCTTCCAAACATGCGTACGGCATAAAAGAAACATTGTTCTCTCCGGAACAAAAACAATACAAAATACAAGACTCTGTATTAAAGCCTTTTACAGTACTCCCTACAACAGCCCAGCAACCCCGATATACAACACTTGCACGGCTCGCGAGCCGTACAAGTGTTGCTCGCGAGCCGTGCAAGTGTCCCACACGAGCGACACAAGTGTGGTAGAAAGGCTGCAAATACACGTATCGTAGTGTCTGCAGCCTAATCGGAAAAACAGGCAAACTTACTCGGCATTTTTCTTAAGCCACTCCAGTCTGCGCTGGTCGGGCAAGTGTTTCACCTTGAAGTGCTCGAAGGTAGCCTTGAACCCCTCGCCATCGGGACTGGCTCCCATCAGTCCGACCTGCATGGGGATATTATCCTGCATCCAGGCATTGCGCATCAGTATATATTCCTTGTCGTCGAAAGAATAAAACACTTCGACAGCATCAAGTCGTCTAACGGCCTTTATCCAGACACAATCCACTTTTTGATCCAGAGCAATGACGCTCCAGTCGGAAGTTTTGTGAGTGACTACCGTACTCAAATTGAATTTTCCGTCCACAAACTCAATACCGGCCTTGATATAGTTCTCGTGATCGATGCGCAGCATGAGGCCTGCCTGGTCAAAACGCGCTTTATAGTCTCCCGTCACCTTCACCTTGGCTTCGAACTCGCCTCCATACGTGGCGTAGTAGAAAGGCGCATCGTCCACTGTAAATCCGTAGTGCGAAATACGCCAATAGTCACTCTGAGGCGTCACAAACATGGACAATGTACGCCCCTCTATTTCCCATTCTTCCGGTTCGTTGAACCACTGCATTTTTTCCAAAGACTGTGCCATAGCCGACTGTAAAGACATTGCAACAAATAAAATTGATAATACCCGTTTTTTCATCTTGAACTTGTTTTAAAACTATTGCCAAAGGCCGATTGTAGCTTTTCCGGCACTTTTCTGATCGGTCTTTGTACAAATTGATTATTTTTGCAAAAATACAGTCTCGCATCCAACTGTACAATGACTATTAATAACCATTTTGCCATGGAAATCATCCATCAGCTGAACAACGAACTACTCAAACCAGCGTCCGACGGCATGCCAGTGTGTCCCGACGAACTGAACTACTTCAAAGACATTGCCCGAAGCTACGCCTGTACCGAACAGGCCATTGCCGTACTGAGCGACATGCATACAGACACTAGCTACATTTACTATGGCAAGTTTGCGGAAACCCTCGGCCTTAAAGAAGACAGCAAAGTCGAACGGATCTACTCCATCTGGGAAGAAAAAATCCTCCAGCTTATCCATCCGGACGACCTGAACAGCAAATACCTGCAAGAACTCCGCTTTTTCCATTTCGTAAGGAAACAACCCAAGGACAAGCAATCGTCCTTCTTTCTGATGAACAAGTTGCGTATGAAAAATCTCGCCGGAAACTATATCTGGGTACTGCACAGACTGTTCTACATCGCTATGTCTCCTACCAGCAACAACTTATGGCTGGCATTATGTCTGTACAACCCTCTTCTGTTTGACATATCGGCAAAAGGAATCGTAGCCAACGCCGTCAGCGGACAGACAATCGAGCTGAAAGACGACAACGACCTCAATATCCTCTCCCGACGCGAAAGGCAAGTCCTTCAGCTGATCAGCCAGGGAAGAACAAGCAAAGACATCGCCGACGAACTGTACATAAGCATCAACACCGTGAACCGGCACCGGCAGGAGATATTAAACAAACTGCAAGTGAGGAACTCCATCGAAGCCTGCAGAATAGCCAAAGAAATGAAAATTATATAGCCCCGTTTCCAATCTGTCAGCCTGCAACAGAATTTCCGGAAGACGTCAGAATTCTTTCTTCAACTGCTCCAACACCTCATCGACCTTGGCGAGTACCTCTCCCGTGCATTGTTTCAGGTGGTCGGTGAAAGGTACATCGCGGGCTGCCTCCAACTCGCGCAAACGTACGACCAGTTCCGTCGCACCAATCAGGGTGAACAGCGGTATCATCTTATGCGCTACGGCCGAAACCTCTTTCAGATTACCGTCATCAAGGCCTTTCTTCAAGCGTTCTCTATTCAGCCCGGTCTCGGTAGCAAAACTTTCGAGGATGGACTTCGAAGCCTCGGCATCGTTACCCGAAAAGGCGGTCAGTGCCGAGAAGTTATAACCATGCGGTGAAAGAGTGTCTGCATCCCCTGTTTCCGTTTCCGTCCGCTGCGGTATTTCCTGCCCACCCAGTTCGCCCAGCAGTTCCGACACCGTAAAGGGCTTGTGCAGGCATCCGGCAAAGCCATGCTCATCAAACTCGCTGCGCTGCATGTCGCTACGGGCCGTGACGGCTATTACCGGAATTTCTTTTGCCTGAGGAATGTTGGAAGCGCGCAACAACTTTAGCAGGTCGAATCCGTTGATTGCCGGCATCTGTACATCCGTCAGCAACACATCGAACTGTTCCGTGCGAAGAGCATCGAGCAGTTCATCCAATTGCAGACACGACACAGACCCGATGCCGCTTTGCGACAACATGGCCGCAGTCAGCGTCAGCTGGATGCGGTCATCATCAATCAGCAACACCCTCTTCAATGCCGGACTTTCCGGTTCCGGCTGTCTCACTTCTTCTGCAACCGGTACATCTGTTTCTTGCTTTTCGGGGAACGCCTGTTTCTTGCTGTCAGCCTCGCTCTTGTTCACCGGAAAGATGGGGATACGAACCGTGAACGTACTGCCCTTGCCGGGAACACTATCCACATCGATACTACCTTCGAGCAGCTGCACCAGCATGCGAACTATGGAAAGTCCCAAACCGAACCCTTCTTTCCCCTGTGCACCCGGCAAGCGAGTAAACTCCTGGAAGATGCGTTCGCGATCGGCCGGTTCCATGCCCTTTCCGGTGTCGGATACGGCTACTACCAAACGACGGTTCTCGTAACGTGCCGTCAGCGTAATACCTCCCTTGTCGGTGAACTTGACCGCATTCGACAGCAGGTTGGTAATGATCTGCCGCAGGCGCAAGGGGTCGCAGATGTAAGTGCCGTTCAATTCGTCCGAAATCTCACGGCTCAAGGTCAGACCCTTTTCTGCCGTCAATGGTTCAAAGCTGACATAGATTTCCTCTAATAAATGGGCGGGATGGAAGGTCACACGATGAACCTCGGCTTTATGCAGATCAAGACGATGAAAATCGAGCAGATCGACTACCAACTTCAGCAGATGTTCCGACGAAGTCTTCATATTATCCAGATAGAAACGCTGGCGTTCGTCCACCGTAAGCCTTGACAACAGATCAGCATACCCCATGATGGAGCCTAAAGGTGCCTTGAAATCGTGCGTAATGGCCAGCATCAGCTTCTCGCGCGTCACCAACAGGTCTTCGGCACGGCGACGGGCTACCTCCAGTTCTCGTTTATAACGGTTACTGCGCGCCACGTCGCGCCCTATCAGCACCAGGAAGAAAGCTGCCAGCAATACAGCCCCCACAGCCACTCCGGCAATGGTACGCGCCGAACGCTGACGAATCTCCTGCTGATATTCGGCCTCAGTACGGGCACGTTGAAGCGTTTCTTCCTCGTAATTCTTCAACAAGCTGTCGATTCGTGCCGAAAGCATATGGTCCATCCGCCGCAGGTTGTAGTTACGCCGCCGTACGATAATGCTGTCGGCACGTTTTTTCTCGGTAATCTCGCGTAGTCTGGCCTGTAAGGAATCTGTCGGATTGTAGACATCGATCACCGTATCGACGGCAAACTCCAGTGATGTCTTCACCTGAATGGCAGTATCCTTCTTAGGAGGCGAAAACACTTCGCCCAATCTCTTGAAAAAGCCTTTCTTCTTGGGCCGTGTCACCATCGTGTCACGATGCGTAATGACCCGCCGTTGCACGCGCTGCTGCACGACGACCGAGTCGATCCGCTCAGCAATAATATGTTCGATGTCGCTGGTCGAGAGCATCTTTTCGTTCATCTCGCTCAGCGTACGCAGCATCCGGATGGTATTCTCATCCTTCTCTTTGAGCAACACCAGCAGACTGTCGGCCCACTGCATGTCTTTACCCTCGGACTGGGTGAGCTTCTCGACCTCTCTGTGCACAAAGAACAAGGCCGACAGCAGCACCACCAGCAACAGGGCATAGCCCAAAATGATCTTCAGTTTCGAAACGCTGTTCATAAGTATCTACTTCTTTATGCCCTCTATCAGGAATTGAAAAGACATTCTTCAGTTCTTCTTGTTCGTATCCCAGCGGAAACGGAGCCACAGCATCAGGCCGGCACTGGTCAGGCCGAAGGGGAATGCCATCCAGACTCCCGTTACACCCAGATTCAACACGAATCCACAAAAATATCCTACAGGCAAAGATATAATAAAATAGGCAATAAAGGCTATCAGCATCATCGGCTTTACGTCCGAAATACCGCGCAAGGCATTCGCGAAGTTAATCTGCAGACCGTCGCCAAACTGATAGATAAGGAACGGGAAGAACAGAGCCGACACCATGGCCGACACCTCAGCACTATCTGTAAACCATCCGCCCACCCGGCTACGACAGGCAAAGACAATGCTAAGCAAAACGACCTCCATAAACAGAATCAGATGAAAACCGGCATAAGCCACCCGACGCACATTGGGCGTATCGCCCTGCCCGTGGAAATTGCTGACACGTACCGCTACCGCTGCTCCCATACCATAGAACATCATAAACGTGAATTGCGAAATGGTAAGCATAATCTGATGTGCGGCCAGTGCCATCGTACCCAGCCAACCCACCATCACCGTGCTGAGACTGAACGAAGCAGTCTCCATACCCATCTGCAAGCCTACAGGCCAACCCAGCGCATTGAGCCGGCGGAATACGGCAGCCGACCAACCCAACCGCCACAGTCCTACCCTGTAGCGGGCAAAGCGGCGGCTGCGCCATACGATAAGGGCAAATGCTACCACCATCACGATACGCGAAAACAGCGTACTCAGCCCCGCACCCAGTAATCCCAGCTCGGGTAGTCCCAATTTACCGTTGATCAGAATGTAATTGCCTGCAATGTTCAACGCGTTGCCGCCCAGAAGCAGCCACATAGCTGTCTTTGTGTCGGTAATACCGTCGGTAAACTGCTTGAAGCCGTTGAACAACAGAACAAAAAGCAGCGAAGTAAGCAACACCAGGTAGTAAGGACGGATAAGCGGCAAAAGCTCTTCGGGCTGTCCTAAACGCCCGATATTGAAATAGAGTCCCCCCATAATCAGCGTCAGCAGTACGGCTACCAGTGCATTGGCCACCAGACTGCACAGCAAAGCCTGACCGGCTTCGGGGAAACGACGGTTACCGTAAAGCGCACCCACCACAGGCGTCAGTCCATAACTGAAACCGGTACTGAAAATGATGCATAAGTTGAAAAGATTGTTCACGAACGAAGCCGCCCCCAGTTCCTCTGTACTGTGGTGGCCTATCATCAACGTATCGGCAAATCCCAATATGATTACGCCCAATTGTCCTACCACAATGGGAAAACCTAAACGGACAAGGGCACGGTAATGACCACCGTAGGTCTGCATCCAATGTTTCATTGGTTATCTCTTTTTAGAATAAAAGTTCTTTAAGTTTCGCAAGCACATAAAAGATTGCGCAAGCCTATCCCTTCCGATAATGCAGCACCGAACAGTTTTCCTGACGGAAAGCCTGACGTGCCACAGCCTGCAACTGCCCGGAAGTCACCGCACGATAACGCTCCACCGTCCGGTTGATGTCCTCGGCCTGTCCGGTCAGCTCGTACCAGGCCAGGTTGGTAGCTACATTCAAGTAATTGATATTCCCGAATATCTGGGTAGACTCGAATTTGTTCTTCACCTTCTCCAATTCAGCAGTCTCTACGGGCTGTTGCTGCAACCGTTCCAGTTCCTTGCGTACAGCCGCCTCGGCCTGCTCAAGTGACACACCCGCAGCAGGTTTTCCGCTAATATGAAACAATCCGGCATCGCGCGACCCACTGATATAGGCATCGATACTGGAAAACAAGTTCTGCTCCTGCACAAGATGCCGGATCAGGCGGCTCGAACGACCGTTGCTGAGGATATCCGAAAGGATGTCGAAAGCATAGTAGTCGGCATCGTCCCGACTGCACATGTGATAGACCATAAACAAAGCATCCAACGGTACATTGCGTTCTACCGTCAGTCTGCGTTCCGCCTGTTGTTCGGGTTCGGCGGGCAGATGCCTTTCCGGTACATGACGGTAAGGGACAGGAGCGAACCACTTTTCGGCAAGCCGTAGGGTTTCTTCCCACGAGATGTTGCCCGTCACGGCAAGTACGGCATTGTTGGGTGCATAATACCGGTAAAAGAAATCTTCCACTTCCTGCAGCGTTGCCTGTGCAATGTGCGAAAGCTCCTTACCGATAGTGGGCCAGCGATACGGATGTACCTGATAGGCCAACGGACGCAGCAGATGTCCCACGTCACCATAAGGCTGATTGAGACAACGCTGCTTGAATTCCTCCATCACCACCTCACGCTGCACCTCCAGACTGTGCTCGCTAAAGGCTAGCCCCAGCATACGGTCGGATTCCAGCCAGAAGCCGGTTTCCACATTGGCTTTGGGCACTGTGAGGTAGTAATTAGTAATGTCGTTGTTGGTCCATGCATTGTTCTCGCCGCCGGCCAGCTGAAGCGGAGTATCGTAATCGGGGATATTCACCGATCCGCCAAACATCAGGTGTTCGAACAAATGCGCAAAGCCTGTATGCTGCGGATGCTCGTCGCGCGCACCCACATCATAGACGATATTCAGCGCAACCATCTGCGTACTGGCATCTTCGTAATGCACCAGCCGCAGACCATTGTCCAACGTATGTCTGTTGATCTTGAACATTCCCCTTTTCCCGCTTTATACTTATTCCAATACTTCCACTTTGATAATCTTCACATCCTCTTCGGGACGATCATTGCGGTCGGTCTTCACTTTCTGGATTTTGTCTACTACATCCATGCCTTCCAGCACTTCACCGAACACGGTATATTCACCGTCCAGGTGGGGTGTACCTCCTACGGTTGTGTAAGCCTTTACCTGCTCGGGCGTAAAACGGAACTCGGGCATTTTGGCAACCTCGGCTTCGGCCTGTGCAATCAAGGTATCCTGCAAGTTCATCAAGCCTTCGTGGTCGCCGCTCTTACGGAGCTTATAGATTTCCTTCATGTGCTTTTGTGCCAAGGCGTTGAATGCATTGTTCAAGCGCATCTGTCCCATCTGCTGTTCCATGCTCAGCAAAGCCGAGTCACTGTATACCTTACCCGTAACGATATAGAACTGACAACCCGACGAAGCTTTCTGCGGATTCACGTTATCACCCTGACGGGCAGCCGACAAAGCACTTTTTTTATGGAAATATTTGGGATAGACAAACTCGGCAGGAATCGTGTAGCCAACATCGCCCGAACCAAGCATTTTTCCTTTCGGCGCATTCTTCGATTCCGGATCGCCGGCCTGTATCATAAAATCCTTAATGACACGATGAAAAAGAGTCCCTTCGTAAGTTCCGTTCTCGGCCAGCTTGATAAAATTATCACGATGTTGCGGAGTCTCATTATAGAGCTTCACCACAATGTCACCGACACTTGTTTCAATCTTCAACTTTGTTTCTGTTTCCATACTTCTGTTCTTCTTGTTTCCCGGCCCGCAAGCGGTCAGCCCGCCAACCAGTAATATTAATAATAGTATAAAATGCTTTTTCATCTTACTTTTTGTTTAAATTAAGTTTGCAAATATACGACTTTCGGGCAAAACGTCTTACCTTTGTACTTTAAAAGAAGTAAAACAGAAGGCTATGAAGTCAATATTGATCGTAGAAGATGATATCACTTACGGCATGATGCTGAAAACGTGGCTCGGAAAGAAAGGATTCCAAGTCAGTTCGGCCAGCAGCATTGCCCGTGCACAAAAACTCATCGGTGAGTCGGAATGCATCGACCTGATATTGTCCGATTTGCGACTTCCCGACCGCGACGGCATAGACTTGCTGAAATGGCTGGGTGAAAAAGGCCAGTCCATTCCCCTGATTATCATGACCGGATATGCCGACATCCAGTCGGCCGTACAGGCGATGAAATTAGGTGCATGCGACTACGTGGCCAAACCTATCAATCCGGACGAACTGCTGAAGAAAATAAACGAAGCACTCAGTACACCGGCTGCCCCCACCCATCACCCCGTAACTACCAAAGAGAAGAAAGAACATCCAGCCAACCGGACAGAGCATTCGGCCTTCCATACTGATTTTCTGGAAGGAGAAAGCGATGCGGCCAAGCAACTGTACACTTATGTGAAACTGGTTGCACCCACCAACATGTCCGTACTTATCAATGGGGCAAGCGGAACAGGTAAAGAATACGTAGCCCACCGCATTCACCAGCTCAGCAAGCGGGCCGATCAACCGTTTGTGGCTATCGACTGCGGCTCCATACCCAAGGAGCTTGCTGCCTCCGAGTTTTTCGGCCACGTGAAAGGCGCTTTTACCGGCGCACTGACCGACAAGACCGGAGCTTTTGTTGCAGCCAATGGCGGAACCATCTTTTTGGACGAAGTTGGTAATCTAAGCTACGAAGTCCAGATTCAGCTGTTGCGTGCACTGCAAGAGCGCAAAATCCGTCCCGTAGGTTCAAACAAGGAAATCAACGTAGATGTCCGTCTGGTGACAGCTACCAACGAAAATCTGGAACAGGCCATCGAAAAAGGCTCTTTCCGTGAAGACCTGTATCACCGCATCAACGAATTCACCCTGCGCATGCCACAGCTGAAAGAACGTCGCGAAGACATCCTGCTCTTCGCTAACTTCTTTCTGGATCAGGCCAACCGCGAGATGGACAAACAGCTCATCGGCTTCGACGAAAAGGCCTCGAAAGCCCTGTTGGACTATCACTGGCCGGGCAACCTGCGCCAGATGAAGAACATTGTGCGCCGCGCCACCCTGCTAGCACAGGGAAAATTCATCACGCTGAACGAACTGAGCGAACTGAAGGAAATAAAAGAGCAGGCTGCCCCCGTGCCGAACATGGCCCTGCGCAACGAAGAAACTGAAAAACAGCAAATCATCCATGCCCTGCAACAGACTGGCAACAACAAGAGCCGTGCGGCACAACTGTTGGGCATTGATAGAAAAACACTCTACAACAAGCTGAAACTTTATAATATCACAGATTAAAAAAGTGTGGACTTATTCCACACTTTTTCCACAATTCCACACTTTTTCCACACTGGGATTTTTTCGCCTATTTTCCATTTTCATCTAAGTATCAGCCAATTATAGAAGAATCCTGAATCTGGCACGTATTTTGAGATTAAAATAATGTAGTGAGATGTATACACCCATCCACAACTACAGCAAAACAGGAAAAGAGTAAGCCCAAACCTAAATTATAGAATCTAAAAAAAGCAAATGAATTTATGAGATTATGACAAAGTATTAGTAGCAGCCCTGTTTATGTTTGTTTGTGGTGGTGCGTCTCTGGCCAGTCGTGGCCAGGGGCGCCCAAAACCAAGCATCAAACGAAGGTCGCCGAATAATAGTAAGCACACTGCTATATAAAAGCCGTTCCCTCCTTGTCTATTCTGGGGAACGGCTTTTATATTTTTCATCCGACCGGCGCATCATCTGCTACCGGAAATGACAATCAGATATCTGCCGGAAAGGCATGCCACAAATTACTATCGGGAACAGGCGCTACCACCTCAATAAGTTCTTTCGAAACCGGATGTACAAAACGGACCCGACGTGCATGCAGACAAATGCTTCCATCGGGATTGGAACGCGGAAAGCCATACTTCAAGTCACCACGGATGGGACAGCCCATCTTAGCCAGCTGGCAACGAATCTGATGATGGCGTCCGGTCTTCAGATCGACTTCGAGCAGACAGTAATTGTCCGAACGCCCTATCAGGCGATAGTGCAGAATGGCTTTCTTGCTGCCGGGTTTCTCTGAATCGTAAGCATAGCTCTTGTTCTGCTTCTCGTTGCGCACCAAGTAATGCACCAGTTCGCCCTCCGGCTCAGGGGGCATGTTCTTCACAATGGCCCAATAAGTTTTCTTCACCTCGCCGACTCTGAACATCTCATTCAGACGTCCAAGCGCCTTACTGGTCTTGGCAAAAACAACAAGACCGCTCACGGGGCGGTCCAAGCGGTGGGTCACACCGATAAAGACGTTGCCGGGTTTCTGATACTTTTCCTTCAGATACTGTTTGACAATCTCCGAAAGCGGCGTATCGCCGGTCTTGTCTCCCTGAACAATCTCGGAAGCGGTCTTATTGACTATAATGATATGATTGTCTTCGTACAGGACAGTCATAGGCACTGATTACATATTCATACCACCATCTACCTGAATCACCTGACCGGATACATAAGATGACATATCGGAAGCCAGGAAGGTAGCAATGTTAGCCACGTCTTCGGGCGTACCGCCACGACGCAAAGGAATCTTCTTACACCATTCAGCCTTCACCTCGTCAGACAGGGCATCGGTCATAGCTGTCATGATAAAGCCCGGAGCGATGGCATTGGCACGGATACCGCGCGAACCGAGTTCCTGTGCGATAGACTTGGCCAAAGCAATCATACCTGCCTTCGAAGCAGAATAGTTAGCCTGTCCGGCATTACCGTGAACACCTACTACAGAAGCCATGTTGATGATGCTACCGGCTTTCTGACGCATCATAATCGGAGTACAAGCATGGATAAAGTTGAACGCCGACTTCAGGTTGACGTTGATTACCATATCCCATTGTTGTTCGCTCATACGCATCATCAAACCGTCGCGAGTGATACCTGCATTGTTAACCAGAATATCAATGCGGCCAAAATCGGCGTGTACAGTTTCAACAACCTTAGCTGTATCTTCGAAGCTGGCTGCATTCGAAGCATATCCTTTGGCCTTTACACCCAACGCTTCAATTTCCTTAACTGTAGCTTCGGCATTTTCATCGATCACCAGGTCGGTGAAAGCGATATTGGCTCCTTCTTGAGCAAACTTCAGAGCGATAGCCTTACCGATGCCACGAGCGGCGCCGGTGATAAGGGCTGTTTTTCCATTTAATAATCCCATAATTGTAATTGATTTATGAATGATTGATAATTATACTTTCTTTCCCAAGGCACCCAATACCAGACGTGTCACATAACGGTCACGCGTATCATCGTCCAGATTGGCACCGACATGCCCCCGAATATAAGGTGCCTCAATACCCTTTATACTGTAATGCATGATTTCGGCTGTCATGTCCAAATCGTCGATATCGAACACGCCTTTCTCCATTCCTTCGCGCAAGACATCCCTGAAAATCAATATTTCATTGGCATCGAAGCGCTTACGGACTTTCTCAACCCGCCATATATCGCGGAAGAAATTGGCACGCAACGTACCGTTACGGTAAACCACCTCTTTCACCGCATCCAGATGGGTATAAATCATTTCCATCAGTTTCAGATCGGGCGAAATATCCTTCTCGACTACGCGTTTCATCATGTCCGAAAGGATATCGAGTTCCGACTCGACAACAGCCATGTAGATGTCTTCCTTACTTTTAAAATAGGTATACAGCGTACGTCGGCCTTTCTTGGAAGCGAGGGCGATATCATTCATCGTGGTATTCTCCACCCCCATCTTTGCAAATAGCTGACGAGCTACATCCACTAACTTGGCTTTTGTCTTCGATACGGTCATAGGTTAATTGCACATTGCTTAATAATTTGAGCAAAAGTAAGACTTTTCCGCATATATTACAAACAAATAAAGCAATTAATACCAATCTGGAGTTGAAATACATGCTTCGGACGCAGATGGCACAGATAAACATGGAATTTATAATTCGCCCCATATTGAAGCAACGCTTATACGGACAAATCTCATTGAACATCGCATCATCTTCGTCTGAAAAAATTTGCCTGCTCATACAGATAATATCTTCCCAAGTATTGCCTCCATTATCAACCAGAAAAAAAATATTCTGCAAAAAATTTGCATATTCAAATAAAATCCGTACCTTTGCACTCGCAAATGAGAAACATCGCGGAGTGGAGCAGTTGGTAGCTCGTTGGGCTCATAACCCAAAGGTCGTCTGTTCGAGTCAGGCCTCCGCAACTAAATATAGAAAGAAAGGTGACCCGCAAAGGCCACCTTTTTTGTTATATCCCTCCTTTCCTTTCGTGGGGCAGTGAGCCACTCAATCTGCCTGCCACATAAGAAAATCCTCAGCAATACACTTGCCCATCCCCACTGCCTATTATAATAAGGTGGAAGTATCCTTCTGCCGTAAAACCCTACCGCATTCCAATACCACGTTCCCCCAAAAAAGAACTTTTTTATGCGCGAACTATTGTTTTTCTAAAAATCCTCTTTATATTTGCAGTGTACTATTATACTAATACACTTAATCAGCAGAAGGAAAGGCAAAGATACAGGTTGATAAGGCCTGCACTTGTATCTTGGAGCCTGACATCTGACTTTAAACAAATTACGGTATGTTGCAAGTAAAAAACATTTCATTCAGCTATCACCGCAAGAAAAAAGAAGTCTTACACGACTTCTCGCTTGCGCTGGAAAAAGGAAAGGTCTACGGGCTGTTGGGCAAGAACGGTACCGGTAAATCTACACTGCTCTACCTGATGGCAGGTCTGCTTACTCCGAAGAGTGGAGAGGTTACGTTTCACGACTTAAATGTCCGCCGGCGGTTACCTGCCACTTTACAGGATATGTTTCTGGTTCCGGAAGAATTCCAGCTTCCGGCTATCTCACTGGTAAGTTATATCGAACTGAACAGTTCGTTCTATCCGAAATTCAGCAAAGAAGACATGGTGAAGTATCTGCACTTCTTCGAAATGGATCTGGATACTGACCTGGGCAGCCTGTCAATGGGACAGAAGAAAAAAGTCTTTATGAGTTTCGCCCTTGCCACCAACACTTCGCTTCTGCTGATGGACGAGCCGACCAATGGTCTGGACATCCCCGGCAAAAGCCAGTTCCGTAAATTCATCGCATCGGGCATGTCGGACGAACGAACCATTGTGATTTCTACCCATCAGGTACGCGATATAGACAAGGTACTGGACCACGTACTGATTATAGACAACAGCCGCATTCTGCTTGATGCATCGACAAGCGATATCTGCGACAAATTCATGTTTGTAGAAAGCGACGACCGCACGCTGGCCGCACAGGCTCTATACACGCTGCCATCCATACAGGGCAATTATCTGATGTTGCCTAATACAGACGGTGAAGAGACTGAGTTGAATCTGGAATTATTGTTTGGTGCAACCCTGTCCCTGCCGGAACAGATTGCCAAGATGTTTCACCCCACAAAATAGCAAAGAATATGATAAAAGATACTTTTTTCAGCATGCCTCGCTTTGCCAGCATCTGTCGCAAAGAGATGGTGGAAAGCTGGCGCCCCAACCTGCTCCGTTTCGTCATGATGTACGGCATCATGGCCATCATTCTGATATGGGGAGGTTATTTGCAATACTCAAGCGAACTGCCCGGAAGTCATTATTCCGAAGACATCATGTGGAACATGACAGTGACATTGTTTGTCATAGCCATACATATCATGGGAATGCTGAGCGCTTCTTTCGTCATGGAACGGATGAAAAGTAAAACCGGACGGATAAACATCCTGATGACACCCGCCACCATGTTCGAAAAGTTTCTCGCACGATGGCTGATATATACTTTTGCCTTTCTGGTATGCTTTCTGATAGCATTCAAGCTGGCCGACTGGACACGCGTAGTGATTTACAACATCTTCTACCCGGACATCGAACCGATAGCTCCCGTGCCCTGGGATTATTTTCTGAAATCGGGATTCTATCAGGCTAAATCAAGCATCAGTATCAACATAGCCGCTTATTTCTGCCTGCAATCTTTCTTTGTTCTGGGCAGCGTCATCTGGCCCAAACGCTCGTTTGTCAATACTTGCGTAGCCCTTGTGTGTATCAGCATTGCATACATCACGGTAGGAGTTATTGTTGCAAAAATCTTTGCAGAAAAATATATAGAAGAACCAAACGGAATATTTAGCTCAGAAGATTCTTTCAGTTTTGTTGTCATTAGCTTATGTTCATTCATTGCCCTGTTCAACTGGACGCTCGCTTATTTCCGTTTCAAAGAATCAGAAATCATAAATCGCTGGTAACATGAATTTTAAAGAAAGCAAAGCCATCTATCTGCAAATTGCAGACCGCATCTGCGACGAAGTATTACTCGGAAAATACGGGGAAGACGAACGCATACCATCGGTCAGAGAATATGCAGCTGTGGTGGAAGTTAATGCCAATACCACTATGCGCTCGTACGACTACCTGCAATCGCAAGGAATCATCTACAACAAGCGTGGCATCGGCTACTTTGTTTCACCCGGCGCATCCAAACTGATACTTTCGCTACGACGCGAATATTTTCTGAAAGAAGAAGCCGACTATTTCTTCAAGCAAATGTACACCCTCGACATTAAGCCTGAAGAACTCTCGGCCATGTATCAAGAGTTTATAAAGAATAAAAATAAAGAAAACGAATTATGAAACGTACCACATATATTATAATAGGAATGCTGTTTGCCGGAGCAATACTGGTGATTGGCACCCTGACATCTATTTTCAGCACAGGTATCACCTGGGAAGAATCCTTTTTAGACATCAAAGGAGAACGGACAAGCAAACAAATGCCCGAATGCAGAGTTGTACACTTGATGTCGAAGGTGGAAGCAAAGGATCTCGAAGAAAGGTATGTCAGCTTTGACCAGACAACACTGAAAATCGGCCCAACCGATTCACTGACCGGCAGCCTGACATACACTTCCGAATTAAACAATTACATGGAATGGAAGACTGCAGGCGACACCCTCCAAATTTATTTCTCGTTTCCGACAGACAAACTGGCTCCACAATACCAAAAAATGAAATGGCTGAGAGTACGTTCCGAAGCTATCCAAATGAATATTCCCCAAGGAGTAGAGGAAATCATCTCAGAAAACTATAACATGCATACACAGTTCGCCGACCTATCCCGCGATTCACTTGCGTTCAAGACCCAAGGTACAACGATCATTAATGATTGCCAGATAAAATCCCTTTCAGCCAAGGCTCCTACCTTGCACTTCCAGAGTGGACAGGTAGATAGCTTGTATCTCAATCTTGACTTTATCACAGAGTGGACAGTTGACTCAGATTCATTCCATATCGACACCGAACACCTTAGCGGCTCATACGAACCTAACTGTTATTTGCAAAAAAATGAATGCCGCCAGGTGCTCTGGACTCCGCTGAGCGGAAAAGCCCAACTGCACATCAAGCTGAAAGAAAAAGCCAGAATCAACGTCATAGAGTAAAGCATTATCCACGCTTTATATCGTTCCGGTGGATCACTTACAGTAGAATCAATCAAGAAACAAAAACGAAAGGCAACGCTGCCACTGAACCCTTCTCCTTCATCAGATTACGGTTTCAAGGGCAGCGTTACTTTTATATACTTATTCAGCCTGTACAATATTCTATTTCCCGATCCTTAGCCAGTCTGACTCACAGCCTGGTTAATCTTCTCCAGCCAATTTTGCCTATTATCCTTCTAAAACTCCCCAGTTATCCCCAGCGAGTGCACCAGTTATTGCACTCACAGTGCAGTAGTAAGTGCACTCGCAGTGCAACAGTAGATGCACTAACAGTGCAGTAACTGTTGCACTGGAACAGCACAGTTAGCGCATTTGGAAAGCACAATTCAAAAGAATAACATGCAGGATATATCGTTTTTCAGGCGCGGCTTTCCTGTGTCTTTTCGTGGCATCCGTGCCTGAAGAAAAAAAGAGAGTTCTGCGTGCATGCGGAGGGAAAACAAAAAAGCCCCTCCGGAACTGTCCGAAGGGGCTTCTACTAAAACGGCGACTACCTACTCTCCCACTGTTACGCAGT
>ERZ779737.403-NODE-403-length-41835-cov-4.717616_pt1 | contig 41835 bp, 44 predicted proteins | sample MGYA00511889_ERZ779737 | MGnify/ENA primary metagenome ERZ779737 (study PRJEB29588, sample SAMEA2163575) | human gut metagenome | biome: human gut; feature: human-associated habitat; material: faeces | place: Denmark | collected 2008/2010 ... | reverse complement strand
GAGTTACAGCATTAAATCTTGGTATCCATACCCACATTGTTGTTATATCATCCATTGGTATTATTGTTCCTGGTGTTGCATTTAAATAAGTTTGTCTATTTGTATCTTTTACAGTTACAGCATTAGCCCACATTCCTTTATACTCTCCGTTTGATTCATAACTATACCATAAATTAGTTTTATTTGTATTACTTGAATCTGCTTTTTTCCATACATTATTTGTTTCATCATAATAAACTGGGATCATATTACTTGCTAGAACTGGAGCGTTTGCTCCACTTTCATCTATTGGTTTTTCTGTATCATATACATTTACTTTAAATTTATATGATGATGAATTTAATTTTATTGAATGTGTTCCTCCATTATTAGTTATTTCATATGCTTTATCTACATCTACCCATGCTCTTAATCTATATTTTTGTGTTCCATTTTGATTTATTGTATTTATATATAGTTTTCTATATCCTTTATCATCTAATTTTAAATCACTTATATTTACTGGTTCTTTTATTTTATTATTATTTTGATCTGTTAAATATAGTTTTATTTTATCATTTGATAATGTATTTGTTTTATCTTCTTCTATTGCTATTTGATAAGTTATATTTGTATTATTACTTGAATTTAAACTTATATCAAAATCAAAATATTTTTCTTGATTTATTCCACTTGTATTATCTAATATATCATCATTATTTAAACTTAATCCATTTGTTTTTTCATTATATGTAAAGTTTATATTACCTACCACTACTGTTTGTTCTTTTTTACCTACAAATAATATATTATATAATGAATATGTTACCCCTGTTACTATTAATATTATCCCTATTATAAATATTATTAATATTAATTTATTTTCTTTCAATTTATTTAACATTTATTTCATCATCTCTATCTTTACTTTATAACTACATTATATTAAATAAATCTTTAATATGTCAATATATTTAACATTTTTTAATATTTATTCATACAATAAAATAGGAAGAAGGATTGATATATTTGAACAAGTCAAAACATGGTTTTTTCTGTAATTGTAATACATGCAAATGTAAAAGAAGGAATAGCGGTTGCTATCTAGCCTTCTTAGGTTTTTGGTTACTTATAATTGTATATCAATCATTTTTACTTATTTTTTTTACAGTTACCTCTTATGCAATTTTATTATTTATTGAAATAATACTATTTTTTGTATTATTAATTAGAATTATACTGTAAAATAATATCATCTGTTTTTTGCAAATATAAAAGTAAATCATTTACTTTTTTTGTTTTTAAAAACTCATCATCACTTCTTAAATCTAATTTATCAGGTATACTTAAACTAATAAATAATAACTTTCTTTCTTCATTATGAAGTGGATATTTACTTTCATATAGTTTAAACAAATTAGTAAAATCTACATCATTATAGTTTTTTTTATAAAACTTTATTAAATCATAAACAGGTATATCAAACTTAGCATTATCCCAACTTATTAAATAACTATTTTCATTTCTTAATAAATGGGATAAATCTATATTATTATGTATTAATGATACCCTTTTTTTAGGGTTATCTTTTACGATATTATAAAATTCTTCTAATTCAGTTTTACAATAATATATTGCAGAATATATTTTCGTTATATTTCTTACAAGTAAATAATTACTTGGTGACATATATATTTCTTTATCTATTTCATTATTTAAACTTATATAATATTCTTCTAATTCATTTAATTTATTAAATATATCTTCGTATATTTTTTTATATTCATCAATATCAATATCTTTATAAGATGTAGTTTTATTATGTAATAAACTTAATAAATATATTATTTCTTCACTTTTTTCATAATTAGACATATCACTTGAATCTATATATTCATATATTTCATATAGATCATTTCTCTCTTTATTATAAACATTAGGAAAATAATTAAAGTTTTTTAAATGTAAATAATTAAATATATCTAATATATTATTTTTATTTCTTTTTAAAACATATTTATTATTTTTTGTTTCTATTATTTTTACATTATTTTTATATTCATAACCTGTTGGGATTATATTATATTTTTTTAAAAAACTTCGTTCATTGTTCATTTTTTACATCAGGTAATACTAGTTTCATTCCACATTTAATATCTTTTATATCATTATAATCATATACTTTTTCTTTATTTATTTTATATTTATTACAAATAGAGTCAATTGTATCTGTTTCATTAACTAAATATACAATGTATGTTGTATAAGTATCATTACCAACATCATTAAATACTTCTTTTTTAGTATCTGTAATTATATTAAGTGGTGTATTATCTCTTTCTTCATCATAATTAAAAACAATATTTAAATCATCTGTTTTTTCATTTTCTTCTTTTATTTCTTTAACTTCTTGTTCTTCTTTTCTAACACTTACTTCTTCTTTTTCTTTGACTTCTTTTTTTACTAAATTATCAATAACTAAATCAATATTAATTCTAAGAACTTCATTATCTATAATATCATAGTAAAAATCATCTATATCTATTGTTGCATCAAATGTATCATAATCATCACTTATAGCTATTTCACAAGGTATTTTATAACTATATTCTTCTTCCTGTATACTTGCTTTAGTAAGTTTATATTTTCCCTTAACATAAAAGTTACCTGTGATTAAATCTTCTCCTTTAAGTTGTAAATCATTATCAAGAGATATACTAACTAAATCTCCGATTGTATTTTTAAATGTTATATCCTTAGTAAAAGGAATTATTTGTTTCATATATTTTTCCTCCTTATATATTCAGTTAAATATATGTATAAAAATTAAAAAAAGAATTAATATTCTAATTCTTCTAATTTTTTTCTTACAACTTCTTTTAAGGCATCTACTTTTATATACATTTCTTCACAACTATATTCTTTTACAAAATCATTTAAATAATATAAATGATTACTAGCTGAATCTATAATACTAGGATTATTAAACTTTTCATATAATTCACTATCTTTATTATTAGCAAGATATATATAATAAACAAGATATATTACATAATCATATTTAATTAAATCTCTATAATAATGATTAATAAAATTTTTATATTTTTGATTGTTTTTAAAGTTTCTTTCTATTATTTCTTCTTTTATTAATCTTTCTTTTCCATCATTTGTTTCAACAATATTATTTCTTTCTCCAATAAGTTCATTTAATAAATTCCACTTAGTTAAAAAATCTTCATCATCTTTATCTTCTTTTAATATTTCTCTTCCACTTACAACAAACATTGATATAGCTTCTTTTAAATTGTTAGAAAAAGATGCACTATATGGATAATCTATAGCAAGTTCAAAAAGAATTTTTAAATTAGCATTAAATAAATCTTTTCTTTTATATTGTTCTTTTAATACATCAAAACAATTATTTACTATATCACTTTTCATTTTTAAATATAAATAACCTAATTCAGTATCTGTTAATTCTTCACTTATATTGAAAGTAATTTGATATTTATTTAATAAATCATATATTGTTTCTTTCATAATTTAATCTCCTTTAATACTTCCTCATAATTAGAAACATAAACAAACTTTATATTCTTTTTTATAACTTCATCTAAAACTTCTACATCTTTTTCATTTTCTTTAGGAAGTATTACTTTTTTAATATTATTATTACTAGCTCCAATTATTTTTTCTTTTATTTTTCCTACAGGTAAAATATTACCTCTTAATGTTATTTCTCCTGTTAAAGCTAAATAACTAGATATTTGTTTATTTTTTAAAGCACTTATTAAAGCCGTAGTAATAGCTATTCCTGCACTTGGACCTTCTTTTTTAACTGCTCCTTCTGGAACATGAAGATGAATATCTATATTATTTAACATATCAAAATCTATTTTTAATTTATCACAATTACTTTTGATATAACTAAGAGCTATTTTAACACTTTCTTTAAAAACATCTCCAAGAAGTCCTGTTGTTATTATATTTCCATTTCCCTTATATGTATTAATTTCTATTTTTAGTACTTCTCCCCCTATAGTAGTATAACTAAGAGCATTAACTATTCCTATTGTATTAGAATATGTATTATTATTTAAAGAATATTTTTCTTTTCCTAAATATTGTAAAATTTGTTTTTCATCAATTATATATTTTTTATTTTTATTATTTATAGCAAGTTCTGTTACTATTTTTCTTAATATTTTATCTATCATTCTTTCTAAAGATCTTATACCTGATTCTTTTGTATAATTTTTTATTATTTTTTCATATGCCTTATCTGTAAATGTTACATCATCAAATGTTAAAGCATTTTCTTCAAGTTCTTTTTTTATTAAATACGATTTACAAATATTTAGTTTTTCATATTCACTATATCCTTCAATTTCAATTATTTCTAATCTATCTTTTAATGCTAAAGGTATATTTTCTACATCATTAGCAGTAGTTATAAACATTACTTTCGACAAATCAAAACATTCTTCGACATAATTATCAACAAAATATTTATTCTGCTCTTTATCTAGTACTTCGAGTAAACTACTTGCAGGATCTCCTTTTATATCTTTACAAAGTTTATCTATTTCATCAATTACAAATACAGGATTATTACTCCCACATTTTTTTATTCCTTGAATTATTTTACCAGGAAAAGCCCCAATGTATGTTCTTCTGTTACCCATAATTTCAGATGAATCATTAAGCCCTCCAACAGATATTTTAACATATTTTCTATTCATTGCTTTAGCAATACTTTTGCAAAGAGTTGTTTTTCCAACCCCTGGAGGACCAACCAAACATATAACAGAACTATTGGTGTTTTTTGTTCTAGTTCTTAACGCCAAGTACTCAACTATCCTATCTTTAACATCATTTAAACCATAATGTGTTTCATCAAGTATTTTTTTTGCTAAAATTAAATCTTTATTATCCGTTGTACTTTTATTCCAAGGTAAATTTAATAATAAATCAATATAACTTCTTATAATACTACATTCTGGACTATTAACAGAAGTTGATTCATATTTTTTTAACTCTTCATTTAATTTTGCTTTAACACTTGCTGGACATTTTAATTTTTCGATTTTTTCTTTTAAGTTAATATATTCTTCATCTTTATCATAACTTATACCAAGTTCTTCTTTTACCACCTTTAATTTTTCTTGTAAAAGGAAATTTTTTTGATAATCATCTAAATTTTTCGATAAATGTTCTTCAATCATTGATTCAAACTCAACAATTTTTAATTCTTCATTTATATCTTCAAGAATCATACATACCCTAACAACAGGATTAATTTCATATAAATATTCTAATTTTCTTTCATAACTTTCTTTTAAAATAGGACTAACTAAATCTGTTAAAGTATCTATTCCTAAATTAGGATTTAATAAAGATAAAATACTATTACTAATACTTGAATCTTTATCTATATAGTATTCAACTTGTTTAATTAAACTTCTTGAAAAAGCATTTTCTTCAACTTTCTCTATTTTTTCGTAATTAATTGGACTAACACTTGCTAGAATATTTAAATCTTCTTTATCATAACTATTTATATATAAACGATTTATTCCTTTTATTACGATTCTTGTTTTGTTATTAGGAAGTTCTATATTCATTGTAATATTACCAAGTACTCCAATTTGTGGTAACTTATTTATATTATTATCTTTATCTAATACATCACTATAATTAACAATTAAAATATATTTATCATAATAAGAACACGCAATTTTAATTAATTCTTTATTTTGTTCATTATCAAGTTCAAGTCTAATTTCATCGTGAGGAAAAAGAATATTATTTCTTAATATAAGAACGGGTAATGTAGTTATGTTCAAAATAATCACTTCCTCCTGTTAAAATATTACTTACTATTATACTTATATTTTTTATTTAATCAAGCATATTTTAAAAAAAGAAGAAAAAAATAATTTTAAAAAAAATAACACTTAGTTTTATAACTAAATGTTATTTAAGATAATATATCTTTTATTATATCTTCTTCATCAATTTCATCTAAATTATACCATTTTATATCAGAAAATTGATTTTTAAAAAATGTAAGTTGTCTTTTAGCATATCTTCTTGAATTCAATTTAATTTTATCAATTGCTTCATCTAAAGTTAATTTTTTATCAAAATATAAATATAATTCTTTATATCCAATTGCGGTATTAATAGCTCTTGTATGAATGTTTTTTTGATACAAATTATATGCTTCTTGGGTTAAACCTTCTTTAATCATTCTATCTACACGTAAATTTATATTATTATATAAATTATCTTTTTTTCTTGTTAAACAAATTAATTTAAAATCATATAATTTAACATTTTTATTACTAGTACTTTCTACATTATTTTCTATTTTTTGTAAAGCTCTTTCCACTCTTCTTCTGTTATTAAAATCTATTTCTATGGAGTTATTAATAGATTTGATTTTACTTACTAATTCTTCAAGAGTATATTTAGAATAATCATTAATAATGTTTTCTTCAGTAAATTTATAATCATATAATAATGCTTTTAAATATAATCCTGTCCCTCCAACAATTAAAACATTTTTATTTTCTTTTATTAGTTCATTTAAAATTTTTCTAGCATCTTTTTGATAAGCACAAACATTATAATCTTCGAGAACACTTTTTGTATTTATTAAATAGTGTTTTATTCCTTGCATTTCTTCTTCTTTTATTTTAGCTGTTCCTATATTTAATTCTTTATATATTTGCATGCTGTCACAGTTAATTATAGATGCATTAAGTTTTTTTGCAAGTTTAATGGACAAGTTAGTTTTACCTACACCTGTTGGTCCCGTTATAACATATATCAAAAATATCACCTTCTTTAAACAGCAAAATTATATCATAAATTTTTGTAAAAAGCAAAATTATTACTTTAATTTATCCAAAAAAGATACTTTATTATATATAAAGTATCCTAAATAAATATTAGTTTTTATACAAATTTAACATTTTATTATATATATCAGGTTCCACTATTTTAATAGCCGCGATAGAAGTTTCTAAACTTAATTTATAACTTCCTTTAAAAAATAGTTTACTTGCAATATCAAGGCCTCTTTCAATGTCTTTGTCTAAAGGCTTATATCTATTGCCATATACAATAATCATCTCAGCTAGTTTTGCTGTTTTTATCATTTCTGTTGTTGTATTAAAAAGTTTTAATGATAAGTCCCTTGCTGTATCAACTCTTATATTTAAAGTTTTAATTGTAATTGGGGTTTTATCTAGCTCTTTTACTATTTCTAAAATTGCATCATTTGCTTCAGATAATTCTACAAAATAATTACTTGTAATAATAGGAAGCGGATAATTTCTTATGTTAGTTTTACATTTAGATAAAAGTGCAGTTATTTCTTTTAATTGTTCTCTTGCTCTTTGTTCATCTTCTTGCATGCTTCCAAGAGATTTTAAGCAAATATCTAAATCATTTTCTGTAGTAGCAAGTTTATTTGATAAACTTTCAATTTTTTCTTTTAATGAAGAATATGGTTCTTTTTTTGTTTTTAAATCTTTAACTATTATATTATAAGATTTATTTATTTCATAAAGATTTTTATTTACATTTTCTAATTCTTGTAAATCATCTTCACTTAAATTATACATATTTTTAATATCATTTAATTGTTCATAAATATCAGTAACTATTTTATTTATTTTACTAATTTTATTTTTAAACGTTTTAGCCTCTTCATCAAATATTTTTTTACTTCTTTTTTCTATCTCAAAATCATTTATTAAATTATCTAAATAATCTAAAAATGTTTTAAGTTCTAACATACTATCTTCTAAATTAAGTATTTTTACTTTATCAAGTATTTCTTTTACTTTCTTTTCAATTTGTTCAATATTATAATCAACATTTAAATAAGACAAAGGATAGTTTTTGCTTAATAAAGTTTTATAAGTTTCTTTAATTTCTTCAATTCTTGAAGGAATAATTTTATTAGTTAATAAAAGTAAATCTGGTACTTCTTCGATTACTGTAGATATATGAGCAATCATTTCATCTAATACTTTTACACTTGACACTATTTCACTATAATTGTTATTTTCCATGATTGTTTCAAATTCTTGAAATCTTTTTTCAATGTTTTCAAATTGAAGTTCAATATATTTATCGATGTCCCCATATGAAGCTTGATTTGTAGTAAAAGTTCTTTCTAAATCACGAAATTTACTTTTAAGTTTTGTAACTATAGCTCTATTTCTTTCTTCACTCATAGTTACTTCTCTTATTTCATCAAGTAAATTATCAGTAGATACACGAAGTTTATATATTTCCATTTCAAGTTCCATTATTTTTTGTTTAGCACTTTTTATATCATTAGCATCGATTAATCCATCTATTTCAAGAAGCATATCTGTTATTACTTGAAAACGATTTTCCTTTATAACACGGTATCTTTCTTTCCATTCTTCATATTTACTTTCTAATTTCTCATTTTTTACAATTACTTCTATTTTAGCAAGCTCACTAGCAATTGGTGTTGATACAATTAAATTCCTTTGGCGTTCCAATTCTTGAACTTGTTTTTGTAAATTAATAACCCTTTTTTTCTTTAATAGAATAATAAGAAAAACAACAAAAAGTATAAAAACAACTCCTGCAGAGATTAAATAAATACTTTGTTTATCCATAAAACCATCTCCATATCCTACTTATAATGATACTATAAAATTAGTAATTTGTCTATTATTGATATTTAATTTGTTTACAATTTTAATTTAATAATTTTTGATCTTTATTAATTATTTTATATGTTGTTTCATATATATTTTTATCAGTGCAATATTCCATTACATAATAATCATTATATTTTGTCATTATTATTCCTATAGTGTTATTATGTCTTTCTTTTTTTATATTTTTATTTATATATTCTACATAATACTTTATTTGTCCTATATCAACATGTTCTAATTTTCTTGTTTTTAATTCTATTACAACATAACAATTATGTTCTATATTAAAAAATAATAGATCACACCTATGATTTCCTAGTCTTACTTCACTTCCTATAAAACTAAATCCAACACCTAACTCTAAAACTATTTTTTCTATTTTTTCTAAAAGTATTTGTTTCAAAGTCTTTTCATCCATGTTTTCCTCATCTACATTAGCATATATTATAAATGGATTTTTGAATGTATCTGTAAAATCAATATCTTCTTCTATTGTTTTTATCTGCTAAACTTAATCTTTCAAAAGCATTGCTTTTTATTTCTTGTTGTAATTCTCTTGAACTAAGATTATTTTTAACACTTATATTAATATAATAATTTCTTTTGTTAATATCTTTTATAGATAAAAGTAGACAAATATTTGTCCATGTCAATTCGGTCAGCACTGATGACCCTTTTTGCTTATCTTTATATTCTATATAAAATTTTCTCATCCTTTTTAAATTCTTCTCACTATAACCCTTACCATATTTTTTTGTTAATTCTTTACTCCATGTGGCAATTAACTTATTTCCATATTGTGCTCTTTCTTCCCCACCTTGTGTTTCGATAAGTAACTTTCCTATTTCAAAATTAGTATTAACTAAGCTTTCATTTTTATAATAATTATACTTTCTTTGATTAATAATATCTTTTTCTATTAAACTTATTATTTCTTTTTTATAATCTTTTTTCATATAAACCCTCCAGTTAGATAGGTTAGCATATATAAAAATTGTTTGCAAATGACATAAATTTCACTTTTCAAATACAAAAAAAGATGAATTTTTAAAATTCATCTTAAGGCTTAATTTTTACTTTTTAAATGTTTATTTATACCAATTTAAAAAAAGCATTTAAAAATCAATAAATTTAAAAAATTTAAAAGGAGAACCTTTTATAGTCCTCCTCCTGATCCAAATGATTCAAGTTCTTCAGGTGTTAATACAACATTTATTTGCATTCTTCTTGATCCACATACAAATAATGCATTACCTTGTGAATATCTTTTAATACTTTCTTTTTCATTATCATTTAAATCTATCAATAAAGATAAATCTTCAACTGCTTGTTTTCTAAGTCCCATTACTAAATAGTAACTAGCGTTATCAAATATTGCTTTTCCTTGTGTAATAACAGCTTGTGGTGTAAAGTCACTTGGTTGTTGAGTAATAATTATATTACCTGTATTATATTTTCTAGCCCTTCTTTGAATTTGAGCAAGGAAATCAGCTCCAAGAACATTTCCTCCAGATAATAATACATGGGCCTCATCTACCATCATTACAGTATTTATACTTGAATCTAAGCATAAACTCCACGCATATTTTAATACATTGAAGAATAAAGCATTTCTTATATTAGTATCACTATTCATTAATTCTTTAATGTTAAATACAATAAAATTACTTCTTGGTGATATTGTAGTTTTTCCATTAAAATAGAATCTTAATTCATTTGTTAATGGTCTTATTTTAAGTTCAAGTCTTTCCATTATATCTCTTTCATGTGTCATATCACTCATAGAAATTAATTTTCCTCTAATAGTGGCATAAACATCATCAAAAGTTGGGTATTGATCATGTGTATACATAGAAAAATCTGAATTAAAATCTATTCCAAAACGACGGTATGTTTCTTGGACAAGTTCAATAAATAAATTTAAAACATCTTCTTCAATTGAAGGATCATAATATTTCATAAAACCTTTTAAGAATTGAAGAGTTTTTGTTAAAACTGTATATCCTAAGCCCTGTTTTATTTCATCTTCATCAGCATCAATTATAACTTCAAGAGGGTTAATAAGTCCAAATTGACCACCTTTTCCTAAGTCAATTACATCCCCACCAAAAGCTTCAGCCATATCTTTAAGTTCATTTTCAGGATCTATTGCTACGATTTTATAACCGTTTCTAATCGCACTTCTAAGCATTAATTTTGCAGCAGTTGATTTACCACTTCCAGAAGTACCTAGAATTACCATATTAGCATTATTTCTATTATGTTCTTTTCTTATTTGATATAAGAATTGATTAAATAGAACTACTCCTCCAGAGAAATCTGTTCCAAGAAGAGTTGATGGTCCTGGATCTTTTATACTATCGAAGATAAATGGATACATTGCTGCCATTGTTGGACTTGGTATAATAGTTCCAATTCTTTCTTCAATATCTTGTTTTGGAAAGAATGGTAAAATTGATTTCAATACTTTTTCTTGTTCAAAACGAAGAGGTATTGCACGAAGACCCATCGCATCCAAATAGTTTTTTACTGTCATCTTACGTGTTTCTAATTCTTCTAATGTATCAGCACATACAACAATATGCATTTGGAAATCAAATATTTTAGATTGAGCACTTGCAAGTTGTTGGATAAATACTTCTAATGTATCATAATCTTGTCTTATTCTTTCCTGTGAAGTTCTATCTTTTTCTTCTTGATATCTAACTCTTAAATTAGCTAATTCTTTATTAAGCATTTTAGATAACATTGAAAAAGGTACAGGAATGTGCTTTATAACAAGTTTTACTCCAGGCATATTAGTTATATTTGATAAATAACCAACTCCAATACTTCTTGGATATGATACTGCAGATAAAATACACATATACTTATCACTAACTACAATATGTCCTGAATTACTAAAATCTAATCCCTTTGGGGCTACTTTACTTTTAAATGTACTCATAAAGGCATCACCGTTCCACTTTCAAAATCTCTTCCCCCATTTAAGAAATTGTCTATTATCATTTTTAAATCATCATTTGATGTTTGACTAGCAACCAAACCACAACTAGCCATACCATTTATTAAATTACGTAACTTCTTTTGTAAATTATCCATATTCTTTTCTTTAAATAATAGATAATACTCAGTATCAACAACATTATTATTTTTAAAATAATCACCCTTATCCATATCTTGCGAAATAAGTTTTCTTATTCTTTGATCTTGTGTCTTATTATATAAAAGTTGTAACTCTGTTTCATACACTGTTATATCAACTGGTCTATCTGCTACCATTAACCAAAATTCATAGTCTATTGTATTGTAGAAATTCATAAGACCAATTAATGTATTATCCATACTACTACCATCTAAGATAAAAATGTTTTTAGGCTGTATTTTTATTCCCGTTACCATTTCTCCTAAATTATTATAAATAATACCATTACTTATCTTTTTTACATTAATCCAATTTTCTGTCCATTTTGGATCATTTTTTGCACTTTTAGACATCTTTTTAACATTTGGAACAACATTATTATTAAAATTCTGATTTTGTATTTGATTGACTTGTCCCGTTACATTACTTGTCTGATTCATCTGATTGTTCATAAGTATAACACCAACCTCTCCATATATATTTTCTTCTGTTTACAAAATAATAATTGTAAACCTCACCAATTAAAGTTCTAACATTATGATAATTAGGTATTGGAAAAACTAAGAATCCTGCAGTTACAATAGGTATTAATGTAACTATAACAGCCCAAAGTTGTGTTACAGGAAATATCATTAACAAAATTAATGATAATCCTGTTCCTACCCCAAATATTATTAAATCAACTGGTTTAAAAAATCCAAATATCAGTGCACTCCTTTTACTATTAGCAGGCACCAAAAATGTTTGATTCATCACTATATATCACACACCTTTTTATTATTTTTTGCCATCTTTACTAGCTTCTGCAGCAAGATATGTTGGATCACTAATAATTTTAGTGATTTCAACTGTAACTTCATTGTTTGCGTTCTTACAATCTTTATCAAGTTTATCAAGTATTGCAAAATTTTTAATTTCACTTGATCCATTATTTAAATTCATAATAAGCTCGCTATTAACTCTTTCTGCTTCTGCAACTTTTAATTCAGTATTGATTCCAGACCATTTTCCTTTTTCTTCATTAGCAATATGAAGATCTCCACCTATATTTATAGCTTTTTGCTTTATTATTCCTGTAGAAATTTGTCGTTGAGCTTCTATCCAATCGTTTCTCGCCTGTTTTATTTGCTCTGCAGTATATTTTTGACTACCATCAGCATTTCTTTCGTTACGCAAATTTGTCATAAAATCACTGCTATCTGCTAAATCTTCTATATTCTTTTTATGCTGAATAAAATCCTTGTATTTTTTTTGTTGCATTTGTAACTCGGACAGATCTTTTTTACTTCTGCTTGACTTATCAAATCCTACCTTTGACATCATTCTTTGTCCCCAAGTTGATCCATTAAGATTCATATCCCTTGCTTTTTGGTTTCTTCCAATCTGCGTTTTAGCACCCTCTAAAACCTTTCCTTTAGCTCCAGTTGATGCACCTCTTAATGTGCCGCCAATTAAACCACCCATTATAGTACTGGCAGAAGCACCAGCACCAAATCCTGTAAACGCACCTGCTGCTGCGCCTGCAATTGCTCCAGCGCCAACACCAAGCCCAGCCTTAACCATTTTGAATGAATCACCAAATGATCCAGCCATACCATCAAGTCCAAATAATTTAGATAAGAATTTAGGAGCCTCTTTCATAAATAGTAAACATCCTCCAATAATAACTAGCGTCATTATTAAGTTACCATTAATGCTATTAAGCATTGCATTCATCATTGGTGGGATAATTTGAATCGCTATAATGTATAAGAATAATGATAAGAATGTTCCAACATATTGTTTTGTCCAATTTGATAGTATTTTATCATTTGGATTCATATATGAAATTATTGCAATAGGAGCTGTTGCTTGTAAGAAAAGTAATTTTAAATTACGTATAACTACCTCAATGCATAATGCAATTAATACCACAGCAACTGCTATTCCAGCTATAATTGCCAATAACCAATCCATAGAAAATGTTGTTTTATTATCAACAGATGACATTGCTTCATCTTCTATTTTATTAGCCCAATATGTCGTAGAGCCAACTACATCTTCACTCCCTCTATTAGTTAAAAAATCAGTTGTTAATTCGCCAGATGGTTCAACAAAAGGTTTTAATAAATTAATTGAAAAAGCCGCTCCAATTGGATCTAAACTTCCACCATAACCACCTTTAGCTGTTTCAACATCACTTGCTATTTCGTCAGGATAATACCATCCATCATTTTTTACAGTTGAATTAACGGTATCGTTTTTATTTCCTTCTTTTGTAGAACTTCCATTTGTTAAACCTAACACAGAATTATTATTTCCATAAATAAGCACACCAAATGTTGATAACATTGTAGGGCATGTTCCAGATGAAACACTATTCATTCCAGATTTATTATTAAAAGTAATATCGCCAATTCTATTATAAATAGATAAAAATTCACTATCATTCGAACTTATAAAATAATAATTACCATTATTATCAATTGCATCTTCTTTTGAACGGCCTACTCCAGTTCCTAAAAAACCACCAGTATAGTATTTTAGTTTTATTGCGTTATTATAACTAGAACTTTTTGTTTTGTAAAAGTCAACTTCAATATTTACCTTTTCATATCCAACATTTTTATTACCATTCCCTCTTTCTTGAGATTTTAAAGAATAATAACATGCCAACTTTACTGTTCCATCGCTTAATGTAGTGGATTCTGCATAAACATTCGGAACATTATTAACGGCTTTATAAACTATACTTCTAGCAATATTATCTGCTGTTTCATTACTTGAATAATTTTTATATTCATCAGGTATTAACTTATATAATATTCCACCATCTGTTCCTTCACATTTTACATCTCCACAAACAAGTAGATTTTGAACGCTATTTGTAACCGGAATTATAATAGTTCTTAATGATACAAGTAAAACTATCGAAATTAGGATATGCATTACAAGTTGTCCTCCTCCGATTTTTTTATCATCAATTTTACTTGGATCAACCAAATAATTTAATAATGATACTGCTATTCTAAAAAGCATAAAAACGCCAATCAAGACGTAAATATTATCAATCAAGCTTTGTAAAAACGTACTTAATTCACTAGAATTAAATGTTGTGGCTGCTTCAATCATTCCAGAATACAACGAAGCAACAGTACGATACAACGCTGCAACTATCATTGTTAAAGTTTTTCCAATTCCTAAAAGTGTTAAAGTTTGCATAAATTTCACTTCCTAACTATTTAATGCCACAGGTATCTAAACCCTTACCCATTAAATCTAATATTAAATTTACTATTGTAGGAACAAACATAATTATTATTCCTATTACTATTCTTTTAATCGCATTAGATTGTGCTTCTTTCATTTGTTTTTCTTCTCCTGCCATTACTGCTTGTACCATATCTTTGGTAATAAGTACAACAAGAAGTATTGGAGTAACAACTCTTATTGCAGTCCACACATATTGTAAGGCTTCTTGTTGGCCTGGACTTAATATACTACACCCATCTAAAACTTGTACAATTGAAAAAGCATTAACGCATTCATTTATACTAAAAAATATAAACAAACCACAAACTAACATAATACATATATTAATAAATAAACTTTTTTTCATAAATAAGTTCACCTCATATCACTTTTACTAATAAAATTATAACAAAAAAGTAAGCAAATAACAATTGTTTTTTGCTTACTTTTTATAATTATTAATTGTTTTAATATAAAAGCATACTATTTCAATAGCTATTCTATAATAATGCAAATCATCTATACACATTTATGTATAATTATATTCTTCAACACTTATTTTTTAACATCAATTAAATCATAAAACTATTATCTAGTTAATTTTTTAACGTTTGTTTTTTCTAAATATTCCTGAATTAGTTGCTTATCCATCACATAATTTATATATTCATTATGATAATATATCATAAAATATATATCACTTGTAATATCATCTGGGTCAAGTTGTAATTTATAACAAACTGAATTAATTTTTTGTTTTAATTTCATATATCCCATTTTTTCTATTTCATCATATGTAATTCTATGTTTTTTTCCTGTTATACAATCGGAAAACTCCAATTCTTGGTTTAAATGACTTAATGTTATATATGCTCTTTTATTTATATCAGTAGAATAAATTATCGCTTTATAACCAGTTAACAAACTATAACTTATTGGAAACAACATTTCCTCAATATTAATAGTTTCATATTTTGGATTAAACCTTTGAAAAATCCTATGATCACTCTTATTATATGAATATTTATTTATTCCAGTCATATCCATATAATATGGATAATCAATATTATTAGGTTCATAACATATATTAATTTGATTTTGACCAACTATGAATCTATTTAGTTTACTTTCCTGATAAAATGACATTGGTCTATCAATTTTTAATCCAGGATCAAATATTGTATAAAGTACCCTATCATCTTTTTTTGTAGGATACATTAATGAAATATGTGCTTCTCTTACTTTTGCATCACCACTATTAAGTGAATATTTATTTGCCTGATAAGTAATTAAATATCCTTTAATAGATTCTTTGTTTAATTTTTCTTTCAACAAACTTGCTAAAAAGAAACAATTATAATTTAAAGAAGAATAGTCAAATTTTGCATTTTGAAAAGTCGTCAATAAATCTTTTTCAAAATTTTTTCTCATAAGTGTGATTAATCCAAAAGTACTTATAGGATATTTTTCTATTGTTTCTTTCAATAATGGTACAACTGAATCAACTTTTTCCTGTGAAAAGTCATCCAAGTTACTCAAGTCTATTTCCGACTTTATAATTGGACTTAAACCTGCTCTTTCTAATTTCATATTTTCTCCTAACTTAATAAAGCCTTTTTTTAATTACTGTTTTTTCCATCGTAACAGATTTATATTGCTGTATAAATTCTTCATAAGATTGACAACTACACAAATATTCTGATATAATCTCCAATTTTTTCATATATACATGATTAGACAAATTTAAATTTTCAAATCTTATTCCCAAAATTTCTTCTATACAACTTATCATATTCTTATATACATCATTCAGTAATGATTTATTTTCTTTAAAAAATGGAACAATTGCATAACTTATAATACCAGCTAATTGAATTTGTTTATCAAGATAACTTGCTTTATATTGTGCTAATCTTTCTGAAGTGACTTTTTCTATACAATTTCTATACAGTGCAGGCACATAATCAATGTAAAATATTTCACCTTTAGAAATTATAAAGTTTTTCAAATTCCAATCTAAACACAGATTATCGTTTTTTAATGTTTTTCTATACAAAACAATTAATTCTCTAAACATTTTAAGCTTGTCCAAATTACTAATTTCTATATTTTCAAAAAATTCTTGCAGTGTATATCCTTTAATATATTCTTGTAAAATTAAAGATGTATTTTTTGATTTCAAATGTAAATATATTTTTGAAGTTCTTACACCAGTTGCTTTTATATCGTTTTCATACTTTTTTATATCATCCGAACCCATCATAGCTATTTCTTTTGATACACTAGAATGTTCTTTTGATAGTTTTATAACAAGATTGCCTATTCTAAATATCTTATTAAACGTTCCTTGTTTCATTTTATATTTTAAATACTTTCTACTTTATTTATCTTTTCTAAATATTTGATAACAATATTATAATTTAATTTATAAAAATCAGTATCTAGTTGATTTCTTGAAACACACCACCATAAAGAAGTATAGGAATCAAATAGACTATAAAAATCTAGTCTCTCCCTAAAATTGTCTTGTCTTGGTTTTATACTATCATATCCACTTAAAAGCATTTCAAATTTATCATTATTAAAAAGTCGTTTCATTTTAACAAAGTCAAAAACATATTCACCATTTTTCATACTTTCTAAATCAATTAAACCAACCTCATTTTCTTTTCCAAACATTAAATTACCAATTCTAAAATCCATATGCAAAATTGAATTATTATAATTATTTGTTAAGTTTTGTTTTATGTATTTTCTTAAAAATCCAATGACTTTTCGATTTTCTTCTTCTCCAAAAATCTTTTCCAATGTTTCTACTGTTTTGTCAAGACAATCACTTAAATATTTTAGCCACGAGTCATTGTCCTCATCCAATAATTCACAAGAATGTAGTTTTGCCAATAAAACTCCAATGTTTTTTATTTGCTCATCATTTAATTCATTTGCTTCTTCATCATAAATATTTTTTCCTTCAAAAAAGCTCTGAATAATGTAATATTTTCCTTCACATACACCAGTTCCTATTACGTCAGAAACAGGAAGATGTGATTTTAAATAATTCATATATTTGCTTTCGTTAATCATTTTTTTTTCATTATTGCAAAATTTAAGCACATATTTTTGTTCATCCATTGAAGTAATTATATATACATTTGAGTTAAAAGAATTTGTTGCACTCTTCAATTCCTTAATTGCAATTTCTTCTTTTTTAAATATATTTTCTATTTTTTCTTTATTCATAGTAACACACTACCTTTCTGTTTTCTTATATTTAATATCTGTTTTAAATACCTTACTTATTAATAATCTTTTTAAATATACAAAGAATCCAAACGGTCTAAAAACAAACCATATTGGAGAAAGCAAAAATGCTATAAAGGATTTAAGTTTATTATCATTTTTAAATCCTTCATATCTTAAATTAACATATGATGCTATTGACCATAAATATGGGATACTTAATAGTAACCAAAATAATAGTGAAAATTGTAATGTAAATATTGAATAAAGATAATAAAACACTATAACATATGGAATAATGGTAAAAACAACTATATTACCAGTTCCAGCTATAAACATTTTTATTCTACCCCAAAGATTTCTTCCTTTTGCTTTTTTAATCTCAGAGATGTACGTTGATATTCCTTTAAAAATTAATACAGCACTATTAACATAATCATATACTTTATTTGGAATTAAAGTATAATTATAAGTTGGCAAGTATGCAAAATTTCCATTTTTAATCGATAATCTATAGCCTAGAGTAAGATCATCTACAAATATTGGAAATTTATCATTTTCAATAAGTGATTTTAATTTAATATGCATACAGGCTCCCATAAAATATTGAGGAACTTTCATATTTGTAAGTGATGATACTAATAGTTTCATTTTTTCTATTGCACATGAACGTATAGTATGTTGTAGAGCATATAACAATAGTAATACTTTACCTTTACAATTTGAAAATTCTTCATAATTTTTAAAACACAATGGAACTTGATTAATAGCATCAGGATTATTTCTCAATTGCGCCACTTTATTTAATTCGTTAAATGTATTTATATCAGGTTTTGAATCAAAATCAAATACAGAAATATATGTATTTTCTAAATCGTTTTCTGTTTTTAATACTTCATCTACTGCATAATTCATTTGTGAAGACTTATTACCATTTATTTTTGGATAATGCATATGTATAAATCTACCATCATTTATTATTCTTAACTTCTCATCTACTAATTGTGATGTGGTTTTGCCTTCTGTATTATTAACTTTTTTTTCATATTCTTCTTTTTCTGTTGTTATAACTACATATTTTATATTTCCTCTATATTTTATTTCCTTAAACCATTCGATAGTTTGATCCACTATTTTTTGTTCTCTTAATGCAGGTAATAGTACATAAATATTTTTATATTTTTTTATGTCCACTTTTTCCAATTTCTTTTTATATTTTTTTTCTAATAATATTGTTAATAAAGTTAAAACAAAACCTAAAAAATAAACTCCAAATATTATATACAACAAAATATTAATCATGTAACACGCCTCGCTTTCTAGCTTGATTGTTCAAAAACTTAATTCCTTGACAAAAAAACGCTAATTGTCTAGTAGGATAATCATTATGTAATGGTATCATTGAAATAAATAACAATGCTTCTATCAATTCAATATCATCAATATTAACTTTTCTTTCTAACATACATTGATCAAACAATTTATAATCTATATCCTTATAAAAAATTAATGTTAATTCATTGTTTACTTCATTTATATAAAATAAATCATTAATTATTTCATCGTATCTTCCATGATAGCAATGTCTAAGTTTAGCCAAATCATATCTATAATCGCCATACATAGTGTCTATTCCAAAATTACCCCTAGGATCTATCAATTTAAAAATCATGCTTTTTGGGGAAACTAATATATTAGTGAATGCCACATCCCCATGAATTATAGAAATATAATTAATGGTATCTTTACAAATATTCTCTATTTCTGGTAATAACTTATTCATTAATTTATACAGTCCATCATATTCTTCACCATTTATTATTATTTTTTCTTTGGTCACTAAGTCATTTCTTTCCCATTTTAAAATTCTTTTCCGTGTTTTATCAATCAACATAGTTTTAAATAAATCATGAAATTCCAAACTTATAATTTTGTTTTTTTCATATATATCAATCAACTCACAAAATATAGAATTAAATATAACTTTTTTACTATAATCATTTAATGGATAAAATGTCATATATTCCGCAAGCGTTAGATAGTCATAATATTCAATACCATATTCAGTATTAAATTTATTGTTTTCATAAAACTTTGGACTTAACTTTTCAAAATCAGTATTTATTATTTCATTAAACCAATTCATTTATGAAGTTATTTTTTCAAATAGACTTCTTTTATGAATTACTCCCAGTTTATCTAAATACAAAGAGTTAAAATTTCTGCAATTAAAATTATTTTTATTTGTTTCAACATAACTCTCCAAAGTTCCAATATCTTCCCAATTAATAATTCTTTCAACTTTTAATGATTCCTCATTCATATATAATTCAAATAAAGATGATAATTGATATTCACCATGTTTTTTCTCGATTGGAAGTTTTAATACTTTTTTTAATAATCTAAAATTCTTGAAAAAATATATTCCCACTGCGGCATCATTAGTAACAACTTCTCCTTGCGGTTTATCATAAATATTTGTAATAACATTGCTATCATCTGATTCTATCATGCAAAATCTAAACTTTTCTTTATCTTTTACCTCTGACACACCAATCCAACTATTAGCATAGTTTTCAGGATATTTACATAAAGTATCGCCAAGCAATAATATTGTTGGTCGTTTTATATATTTTTCTGCCAATTTGAATGCTCCCGCAGGACCATCAAAATTATCCTGAATGACATAATTGAACTTAATATCAACATTCTTAAAAGAATTATCAAAAAAATCTTGAAGAAGACTTTTATTTTCTATATTTACTATAATCGTAATATCTTTTAATCCATTATTAATTAATGGTAAAATCATATTATAAATTGCAGGTTTTTGTTTTATGCTCAACAAACTCTTTGGAAAACCCAACGTTAATGGATATAATCTGCTTCCCTTTCCTGCCATTAATATAACTAATTGCATATTTTTATAATTCATGTTTTCTCTCCCTTACTAATTTAATAAAACTATTACTATAATTATTATCAACTCCTAAAACTTTTGTTTCTTCTTCCCTGTGAAAATCACTACCAGAAGTCATCAACAATCCTAATTTTTCTGCTATTTTTAAGAATAACAGCAATTCATTTTCACTTGTCTTATCAGCATTAAACACTTCAATTCCTTCTATTCCTAAATCCTTTAAATATGATACAAATTTAACCAATTTTTTATCATCATACTTAATAGATGATGGATGTGCCATAATTGGTATACCACCACATTTTTTTATTAAGTCTATTGCTTCTTGTAAATTCAACGATGACCTCTCTTCATAGCAAGGGGAATATTTACTTGTATAAAGCATTCCAGCCTCATAAACATTTTTGGCAAAGCCATTATCAATCAACCATTGAACAATTATATTCTTTGTTACAAATGTGTTGAAAGCTATTTGTTCCAGTTTTTCAAAAGGAATCATTATATTATAGTATTGATGTATTTTTTTAACAATTAATTTACAAATTTCTTTATTTTCTAATGCTTTCGCAGTTAAAACATTTTCCAATAAATCTGAATTTTTTATATCATATCCTAAAATGTGTAATCTAGGATATTCCTTAATATCTAACTCAACACCATTAATTAATTCAACATTCTGCTGTTTTAAATATTGATTGTAATATAAAGTATTCAATAAATTACAATCATTACTAAAATAATTATGATCTGTAAAAGAAACACATTCAAAACCTCTATCATTCATCTTTTTCAATAATTCTAGTTTAGAATACTTACCATCAGAACAAGTAGTATGTACATGCAAATCATACATATTATAGCCTTCCTTCTATAAGTAATTGTTCAATCTCATCCGGAGATTTCTCAACTAGTTCTCTTGGCCTTATAGTTCTATCATCAACATATATTCCATCAGGACCAGGCCAAGGTTTACCAAATACTATTTCATCATACACAATATTCCATTTTTTTAACCATTGTTCTAATAAGGGCTTTGTATTTTTTAAAATTAAATCTATGTTACCATTATATGTTCTCATATTTCTTGAAGTAAATAATATTATCTTAAATCCTTTGCTTTTTAATAATGCCATCTTATCCACCATAGCCTTATATGGTACTAAATCCGAATAGTCTTCATTGGGATTTTTTATTGGACATAATGTTCCATCTATATCAAAAATAATTGAATTCATTTTTCATCACCCCTAAACATTTCAAATAATTCTTGCCATGAAGAAACCCTGTTACTAAGATTCAAATAATTACATTCTTCATCATATAAAATAATTTTAATATTTGTTTGATAAAGTTCCCGATATACTTCTATACTATTATCAATCATTATATCTATTTTGTTTTCTAAACAAGCTTTCAATTTTTCTTTTTCAGTCAGTATTAGCTTATCAAAGCAAATACCATTTTTAAGCAAACTATCTTTAGTTATATCAAAAATATCCTTACTATATCTTTGACTACGCGCAGTGATAATATAAATTTCATGATTCAATGTTTTCAACAAATCAATTGTTTTCTTGGCATTGTTTTTAACATCTAAATCAAAAAAAATGTTTTCGAAATTTGATTTTATGAAATCAAATCTGTTTTTCTTGTCTTTCCACAATTCTTCTTCCGTTATGCCATTTTTCAATAAAAAATCTGATTGAAGAGTTTTATATTTTTTACCAGTATCAAAAATCGTGTCATCTAAATCTATACCTATTCTCACAATACCACCCCTTGTTATTAAATTTAATATAAAATAAGCAATTACAAAATTCACACCCTATACTACCATAAGGACTTTTTAATGTCAACTAAAATTAAACATTTCGTAAAGAAAAATGATTCTGTTTATTAAATAGAATCATTTTTTACTAATTTATATTTAAATATACTGTATGAAAAATAACTAATTACAATTAATGAACAAGTAACTCCCAATACTATTAATATAGTTTTATTATTTGCTTCTTTGTTATTAAAATCTATTTCCATATTAATATTTGATACATTATTCTTAGTTATATTCCATGTATAAGTATTTCCATCTACTTTATCAGCATTATTATTTAATACTTTATAATTAGTAGTAACATTTAAATTTACATTATTTAAAACAGAATACTTATCATAGCAATTAAAACCACTTGCATTTATTTTTAATACATTATTTTCATAAGTTATATTTTGATTATCATAACATCTGGCAATTAAAGTATCCCAAGTATAATTGTCTAATAAGTATGTTCTTGATGCTTTTAATGGATTACTATTTATATTGTTATTAATAGTAAAATAACTTAAGACTTCACTATCAAATTCTTTATCTAATAAATTTTGTTCAATAGTTTTATAAACAGTTCCATTAGATATTTCACTACTACTCATAGAAATAATATATTTTTGATTAATATTTTCTTTATCTATGTTTACATTAATTGTAGCATCACACCCTGTTGTTAAAATTATTAATCCAATTAAAACTAAAATTTTCTTTTTCATTAACAATCTCCTAAAATATGAATATATCCTAAAAATCCTCGATAATTTGAAAGGTATGATTTTGTATAGGTATGATACCAACACATCTCATTTCCATAATGGTTACATTCAAATACATTAACATTATCACCTGCAACACTTATAACAGCCATTACATGTCCACATGCTGATGTTCCACATGTTGCGCTACTATAACTCGAAACCCAAACTGATCCTGGTGTTGGATTTTGATCCGCTTTAAATCCATCTTTTCCTAAATTATTATTTCTAATCCAGTAATCAACAGCATTACCACGGATTCTGTCAAATTTCATCCATGCTGTTTTATCCAAGTTTGGTAAGAAACTATTAAAATACCGATAAACTCCAGCAGCACATTGGGCAGTTCCTGGTCCTTTTGCATTTAAACTTGTACTTCCACATACTAAACTTGTATATTCACCTTCTGGAGTACCATAATAACCATTATTACATGCTTGTTGTTTACCACTTTTTCTTCCAATTTGTTCTTTTTTAGAAGTACATTTATTATCTAATAATTTTTTAATATCTTCATCAGCTGCAGTACCTCTTGTTGTTTTTATCGCATCTTGATCACCACAAACATCTCCTGCTGCTTCATAACCAAACATTAAATTAGGATCAATATATTTTTCATCTTCGGTTATTTCAAAATGCATAATATCATTTCCTGCAAGTGACAAAGTTGTTTCTTTTACAACAAGACCATTTTCTTTTATATCTTTAAATAATGTTCCATAATTATAATATCTTGTGATGTATTCTTTATCGTTATAACTATTTTCTTTATTTAAATTATGGTTTATTTCTATATAATCATTATTTATTGTAGTAACTGTTCCAGGTTGACTTGAACGTATCTTGGTTCCTTCTTTTACTTTTACATCTATTCCCGTATTAAATACCGCTTCATATATTGGTGACTTTTCTGTTACCATTTCTATTGTTGGAATCTTCATTACTCCTCCAGTTGGTGAAGTAATTTCAATAAATGTTGTTTTAGGAACCTCTACTGTTTCATATTCGCCTGTTTCCTTTAAGTACCATCCAAAAGTTCTTACAACTTGCATATCTTCTTCTTTTGAAACTTCACCCATACTGCACACAAAATCTTCTGTTATATTATGTAAGGTTGTATGAATTGCTGTACCCCCAACCAAAGCTATTATTAAAACAAATATTAATGCGCAACCTAACAAAACTAAACTACCATATAATTTGACTTTTTTAAATAATACTTTTGCAGGATCTAACTTTTCCTCTATCTTTTTATTTAATTTATTAAAAGGACTTTTTTCATTCAACTTTTCTTTTAAACTTGATTTTTTTTCTTTATCATCTTTATTCCTTTTATCGTCTTTGTCATCATCTTTTTTATCACTATTTTTGTCATCTTTTTTATCTTTGTCTTTATCTTTTAAATCATTATCCTTATTTGGTAAACTATTTTGATTATCATTTCCAGTTAATGGATTAACAACTCCTGTTGGATTGGTATTTTGATTTTTTGGTTCAGGTATTTCTGGTTCTTTTTTATTGTCATTTAAATCTTTATCAGCACTTTGTAATCCATGATTTTTAATATTCTTATAATCATTTATACCTTGTCTAACACCATTATACATACCTTGCCCAAATTGATTTATTTTATTTCCAGCATTATTTAAACTTTGATTAACCTCTTCTTCATTTAAATATGATTCTTGTTCATCCATAACATCACCACCCAACAAGTAATTACTATAATTATTCTAACAAAAAAATAAACAAATAACAATCTATTTGTTTATTTTATTTTATATAATTATTGATTTTGTGCTTTATTTACCGCATCTTTACAAACTTGTCCGCTTGGGGAAGTAGCACATGCCCAACAAGCTGCATCATCTTCAACTACACTTCTTCCAATTAAATTAAATACAACTTGTACTATTGTAACAACAAAGAATATAACAACACCATATATTAATCTTTTAATTAACATCTTTTGTGCTTCTTTTATTTCTTTTTCTTCTCCTGCCATTACTGCTTTACCTAAATCTAACATAGCTAAAACTACTATGATAATTGGTATAACGATTTTAATAATATTAATAATTTTACCTACTAATTGCCATATTTCTGCTGAACTTTCACAAAAACTTAATAATGTAAACATATTTATAACCTCTCTTCCTATATATAAATATTACTAAATATTTAATTATTTGTCAATTTATTTAACATTTTTTTTGTAAAATTAACCAATTTTATGGTATTATAATACTTGTTGAGGTGAAGTATATGAAAAAATATTATTTTTTAACATTTATATTATTATTTATTTGTATAATACTTACAGGATGTGATACAAATAGTTATATGAAAGAAGTTAGTTATAATGAATATTTAAACTTAAAAGAAGATTCAAAAAAGAATAATGAAAAATTTATTTTATATATAAAACAAGATAATTGTAAACATTGTAAAAACTTTACTCCCACAATTACAAAAGTCGCTAAAGAATATAAAGTAACTATTTATTATATTAATCTTACAAAACTAACTGAAGCTGAATATAATAAATTTAAAGAAGAGGGAACATTCACTGGGACACCAACTGTTTTATTCTATGAGAATGGTGAAGAACTTGGTAGTTTTTCAAGATTAGTTGGAAATAAAAGTGAAAAAACTTTAATTAATAGATTAACTGCAAGAGGTTATATAAATGAATAATAAAAGGTTATTAACAAAATTGTTAATAACCTTTATTTTATTTATTTCTCAGTTTTTTCTAATTTAGTTAAAACTTCTTTAGTAACTTTAATAGCACTGTTTCTTAAGTCTTCAACAGCACTTTCTACAACTGGAGTAGCTTTTTTCTTTGCAAGTTTATATAAATCATCTAACTTGTCTTTAATTTCTTCACTTTTTTTCTTAGCTATTTTTAATACTTTTTCTTTATCTAGATCTTCTAAATCTTTTTTGATTTCATTAATTTTTTCTTCAATAGCCATTTTTACTTCATCTTTGTCTAATTCTTTAACACTATTTAGTAATTCTTCAAATTTTAATTTTAATTTCTTTCTTGTTTCACTACCCTTATCTGGTGCAAAAAGCATACCAATTCCTACTCCTGCTCCTAATCCTAATAAAAGTTTTCCTAATCCATTTTTCTTACTCATCTTTATCACTTTCCCTTTCTATATTCTTTTTTCCAAAAAAACTTTTTATAACTTCAATGATTTTTGCTACAATTACATCACTTACGGTACTAACTGCACTATTAACATGATTAATTGTTTCAAATACTCCATTAACTGCTTTTAACTTCTTTTCTACATCCAATAATATTATATGTACTTTATCACTAATTATTAATATTCTTATAGCGATTAATATTAAAAAGATAAGAAGTATACAAGCTAAAACTAATAATATTGTTGTTATTACGGTATTATATCCCATTTTATTCCCTCCTAAAAACTATTTTTCATCATACATCATATCAATTAAATCATATAAACTTTTTTCTTCAGGTTTTTCTTCTTTGTCTTCTTTTTTTACTTCTTTAACTACTTGTTCATCATCTATTTCTTTTTGTAATTTTTTATTCTTAGCTGCTCTTGTTTTTTCTTGTTCTTTTTCAACATCTGTATAATCTACATTATATTCTAACCCTAAATCTTCAAAATATTCCTCAGCATCTCCTAAAGTAATCTTAGCAATACCAGGTGCTTCTTCTTTATCAGTCATTTCATAAAGTAAAGAGTTTTCCTCTTCTTTTGTTTCACCATAAGCTTTTTGTCTAATTGCATCAAAATCCATTTTTTTAGGCTTTTCTTCTACAAATAAACTATCAATACTTTTTCTTTCATATGGTACTTTTGTAACAACACTGGTATTTTCATGTTCACTACTAATTACCCCATATACTGGAGATATATTTAATGAAGGTTTAAACTTTTCCTTTTTAACCTCAGGTTCTTTATAATTACTAAATGAATAATTTTTTTCATAACCACCATATAAAACCTTTTCTTCTTTTTTAGGGACTTCATAAACAGGTTCTACTTTTGGTTTTTCTTCTTCGATAAAGTCTTCTACATCAAATATAATTGGTGGCTTTTCTTCTGCTTTTTTAACCTCAGGTTCTTCATATTCTTTATAATCTTTATATTCTTCTTTAATTGTTTTTTCAACATCAATTTTTTTAGCTATCTCTTCTTGTTCTTCCTCTTCATCTTCTTCATAAATCATAGTTTTTAGCTTTTCTAATAGTTTCATTTTGTTCTTCCTTTCATATTAAGTTATTCATCTTTTTTTATATCAATCGTATCTTCATCTGGTATTTCATTAGGTTCAGGTTTATAATCTCCATACATTTCTTTCCATTCCAAGAATGATGATGTATTTTTTGAAGGATTTAAATAACTATATTCTTCTTCATTATAATTAATCGTATTTTCCCCAATTAATGATTCAATTATTTTATCATTATATTTAATGTTATTTAAGATAGTAATTGATTTAAACAAAGATTCTTTATAATTATCTGTTATTACTTCTATTTTAGAATAATTATACATAACTTCAAGAAAATAATTATTATCTTGTTTTGTTATTAGAACATAACCTTTATTCCCATTGTTATCTATTATTTTAGAATAGAAAGCTTTTTCATCCTCATTTATTTTATAATCATTAACTATTTTTTTATAATAACTAATTATATCTACATATAAATAATACTTATGTCCTTTAGAATAAAATACATTGTTTTCTTTTTCATCGTTAATAATAGTCATATCATTTGGTAAATATATTTTATATCCTTTAAATGAATTATTAGCTTTATAAGTATTACTAAGACCATAATCCACTATTTCATCAAGTGATAAACTATTTAACTTTACAATACTACAACCTGTAAGTAAAAGTACAATTATTACTAAAGGTAAAATTATTTTCTTCATATTTTATTTATACACCTCTATTATATCAAATTTATTTAAGAATATAAATAGTTATTTTTTAAAAGCTACAAGTTTGTAAATTTTAAAACCTTTTTGACTAAATTTATATTCATACTCTGTCATTATATTATCATTATTTTCACTGTTTTGCAAATCTAAATTTATACTTTCAAAAATATAACCATAATTACTAAGAGAACAAATTGAATATTCAAAAAGCCCCATGTTATCTGTTTTAAACTCTATTCTTTTTTCTTTTTTAAATAATTTATCATAAGTTTTTAAAAAATTAGGACTTGTAAGTCTTCTGTTTTCATGTCTATTCTTAGGCCATGGATCAGAAAAGTTTAAGTATATTTTATCTATTTCATGAGAAAAAACTTCATCAAGTTTTAATGCATCATAATTTATTAAATATAAATTATCTAACTTTTCAAGTCTTTTTGTTGCAATTGCAAGTATACTTGCGCTTTTTTCTATTCCTATATAATTAATATTAGGATTTTTCAAAGCCATTTCATAAATAAATTTACATTTTCCTGTTCCTATTTCTATATTTATTTCATTATTATTGTTAAAAAGAGTATTCCATTTTCCTTTATAATTTGAAGGATTATCTATAACAAAAGAACAACTACTTAATATTTCTTCTTTATTTTTTACATTTCTAAGTCTCATAACACCATTCCTTTAACTAGCTATTTTATTATATCACAATTCTTAATTCTAAACCAAATAAATAAAGTAATTAAATAAAAAAATACAGAAAATAATTTTAAATTAAATTCTATATTTTAGTAATAAATTCATTTACTATCTATTTGTAATTCTTCATCCATATATTGATAAATTAAAGAATTAGAATTTGTAACAATGCTTTCTTGTAATTCATCTTCTAAATCTTTTCTTGTATTTAATGCAATATTTCCACCACTTCTTGCCACCTCAAGATTTTGTTTTAAACCAATAGGATTTTTCTTTTTGGCTATCTCTCTAGTTGCAATTTCTCCTAAATCTGAAAGGATGACTTCTATATCACTCATATTATCCCTTAATGATTCTTTCCTAAGGCCTTTAAAAGCTTTATATTCACTAGCAGTCATACCAGACCACTTTTTATATATTTCATTTGTAAGAATAGCATATTCACTTTCTTCAGTCACACCATGTTCATTCCAAACATCAGTAAGTTTTTTTCTATCTTGAATACTTTTAATTCTTTTTATTATCCATTCTTCTGGATAACCTTTTTTTCTATAAGTATCAATAGCTCTTTGTACAGTAAGTGAAGGATCAAATACTTCATTAATTCTTTCACTTCCAAGTTTAGCTAACCACTGTTTAACTGGTTCAGCATTTTTTGATGGGATTGATTCAATTATTCTAAACATCCCCTCAATATCACATACATCAGTTATACGATATTTTCCATCCTTAGCTTTTAATTTCAACTGGTGACAATTTGTCACCGTTTGGTTTCCTTCTTCTTTTAATCTTTGTTTTAATTTATTCCAATATTTTCTTGGATTTTCACTTCCGGACAATACACCAACAACATCCACTACACTAACATAATATTTTTCCTGTTCTTTATCCCATATTGTCCTTATCGTTTCATTATTAAACAGTCTGTTTATTAAATGCATTTTACTTTCTTCCATATATACCTCCTTCAATATATTTATAACTTTTATGCATTTAAATATTTTTTGTCATTAATTCTTCTTACCACATATATAATATCAAACATTTGTTTTTGTGTCAATGCAATTTTTGCTTTTTATAAATAATTTAACATAAAAACAAAAATTACATATAATACTTTAGAAAAAAGGAGGAATTATATGAATACAAATATGCCATTTGGTTTTAATCCAAACATGATGCCCAATAATCAAATGCCAATGATGCCAAACAATTTTCAATCAGGATATGACTATAATTTAATTGAACAAAGATTACAAACACTTGAAAGAAAGGTTGCTAATATTGAAAAAAAATTAAATGGGACTAACTCTACACCAAATAATTTAGATTATAATTACAACTATACTTCTAGTATGCACATGATGTAATATGTTAAAATTTAAAAACAATTCAAAGCACATAAAAAAAGGTGACATTTTTATATGTACCCATGATATATATGATGATAGACACAAATATATAAGTGATGCAATTAAAAATGGATGTAAGGCCATTATTATAGATAAAGATATAAAACCTAATAATAAAATGTTTATAAAAGTACAAAACACTAATGATACATACTACCAAATATTAAATAATTATTATAATTATCCACTTGATAATTTAAAACTTGTTGGAATAACAGGAACTGATGGAAAAACAACAACAGCAATGATTATAAACGATTTATTAAATAACTATATTAATTCTTCTTATCTAGGTACAAATGGTTTTGTCTTAAAAGAAAAAGTTATTAAAACAAAAAATACAACACCTAGTCTTGATACTTTATTTAAATACTTTAATATATTAAATAAAAATAATTATAATAGTCTAATCATGGAAGTATCAAGTGAAGCTATGCTTCATAATAGATGTCATAACATTAATTTTGATATAGCTATTTTAACCAATATAAATAAAGATCATTTAAATATTCATAAAACATTTAAAAACTATTTAGATTCCAAAACAAAACTATTTAAACAAACAAAATTATGTATTTTGAATAAAGATGACAAACACTTTAATTATATAAAAAAAAGATGCAATAAAAATATAATAACATATGGAACTAGTAAAAAATGTAATTATTATTTTTATAATATAAATGAATACAATGATAAAACTACTTTTAACCTTAAAGTAAATAACAAAATTTACAATATTACAAGTCCTTTACTTGGAAAATTTAACGTTTATAATTTAGTTGCTGCAATTATAACATTAAACTGTTTTAATATAGACATGCCATCTATCATAGATAATATTAAAAAACTTAAACAAGTTCCTGGAAGACTTCAAAAAATAGATTTTAAACAAAATTATGATATTATTTTAGATTATGCCCATACAACAAACGCAACATATGAAGTATTAAATTTTTTTAATAAGGTTAAAAAAGGAAATATCATAACAGTAGTAGGATGTGCCGGTAAAAGATATAAAGATAAAAGAAGTGAAATTGGAAAAATAGTAACAAATTATTCCAATAAAGTTATATTTACTATGGATGATCCAAGAAATGAAAACGTAGAAAGTATCATAAGTGATATGACATCTAAAGTTAAAAATAATAATTATGAAATAATTGAAGATAGAACAAAAGCTATTTTTAAAGCCTTATCTTTAGCAAAAGAAAATGATACTTTATTAATTCTTGGAAAAGGTTTAGATAATTATATGGCAATAGATGACAAATATATAAAATATAGTGATTTAAATGTTATAAAATCATATTTTAAAAAATTATCAAAAGAAAAATGATAATTTTTTTATTTATAAATTATCATTCCTGAAAAACAATATATTTGTTCTTCACTAAATATAGATACACTAACTTGAAATTTTATATCCACTATTTCACCATCAAAATCACTTAAAAAATCATTTAGTTTTTCTTCTAAATCCTTTTCACTTTCTTCATCAAATATTTTAACTTTCATAATCATCACCAAATTTATTATAAAAAAATAAGGTATAAAATTATGTTGAATTTTATACCTTATAAATTATTTATCTTAAATTATCTCAATAATTAAACTTTCTTTTTTCTTTGGTTTATTTTTTGTTATTTTAAATATTTTACTAACATCAATACTTTCTTGTTTTTTTCCATATATTGTACATAAAACATCACCTTTTTTGACATAACTACCTATATCCTTTTTTAATATTACACCAGCATCATAATCAATATTATCTTCTTTTTTTACTCTTCCTGAACCTAATTTACAAGAAAGCTTACCTATTTCTAAAGCATTTATTTCTCTTAAATAACCTTCTTTTTCACTTAAAATGTTAACACCTTTTTTAAGTTTTAAATTATTTATACTTCCTCCTTGTCGTGTTACAAAAGAGGTAAATTTTTCATAAGCATTACCATTTTCTAAATTAGTAACAACTTCTTTTTTTGCATCTTGTTTTGGCATATTTTTTGCAAGCATAACAATTTCTGTTGCCATATCAATTACTAATGATTTTAATAAATTATCTTTTTTATTTTGTAAAATATCTAATACTTCCATTACCTCTATTTTATTTCCAACATTACTTCCTAAAGGAACATTCATATCAGTTAACATACAAACAACTTCTCTATTATAATGTTTGCCTATTTTTTTCATAATTTTAGCAAGTTTTATGGCATCATCATAATTTTTTATTAATGCCCCATTTCCTATTTTTATATCAATAAGAATTTTACTTGCCCCACATGCTATTTTTTTACTCATAATTGAACTAGCAATTAAACCAATACTTTCAGTTGTATTTGTTACATCCCTTAAAGCATATATTTTTTTATCCATTAAACAGATATTTTTTGTTTGACTAATAACACAAAAACCAATTTCTTTAACTGTTTTTATAAAGTCTTCCTCACTTAAATTAACATTTACATTTATACTTTCTAATTTATCTATTGTACCACCCGTAAAACCTAAACCTCTTCCACTCATTTTAGGCATTAATACATCACATGCTGCTAATAAAGGAGCTAGAATCAAAGTTGTTTTATCTCCTACTCCTCCAGTTGAATGTTTATCAACTGTAACACCTAAATAATCTAAATTAAGAGTATCACCACTTTTTATAAATATATCTGTTAAATCTATTATTTCTTTATCATTAAGACCTTTTTTACAAATAGCTTTTAATAATTTTGTCATAACTTCATCATTTATATTATTATTTAAGTAAGCATTAAAATACATATCCATTTCTTTATATGATAATACTAAACCATTATTTTTTTTGTTAACTATCTCTTCATATTTATCTTTTTTTAAATAAGTCTTATAACCATAAACTAATTCAGGAAATAATGTTGCAAAACTTAAAACAAGAAGATCAAATGATATCATATTCCACTTTCCTATAATTAGGACAAAAAGAAGAGCTAAAAAGTGAAGAACTGTTTTGGTTTTTCCATATATATCTGCTGCTAAAACTATTTTCTTTTTTTTCATCATTGTTAAAGCTAAAATCCAAATAATTATATCTCTTATAAATATATATAAACTATAAATAGGAATTATATTTTTTATTATTAAAATAATAGTCGTTACAACAATCAATAATTTATCAACAAAAGGATCAAGTAATTTTCCAAATTTTGTTACTTGTTTATATTTTCTTGCTACATATCCATCTAAAAAATCTGTTATTATTATAAAAGTAAATAAACAAGCTGGAACTAAATTTTGAATTCCTTTATTATATAATAATATACCAAATGGTATAATAAGAAGAAGTCTTGTTATTGTAATTATATTTGCTAGCACTACTTATCACATCCTTACATATTAATCTTATTTAATTCTTCTTTTAATTTTTCCTCATTCCAAATAGTTATTCCAAGTTCTTTAGCTTTTTCGTATTTACTACCTGGATTATCTCCCACAATTACTACATCTGTATTTTTACTAACAGAATCTATTGTTTTTCCACCATAAAGATTAATTTGTTCTTTTAATTTATCTCTACCTATAAAACTAATTGTCCCTGTTATTACAAACTTTTTATCACTAAAATTATCTTGTTTTTCTATTTGTTTACCTAAATAATTCATATTTAAACCTAAATCTTTTAATTTATCTAAAAGTTTTATATTTTCTTCATCTTTAAAATAATCATAAATACTTTTAGCCATAACACTTCCTACATCATTAAGTGAAGTTAATTCTTCTTCTGTTGCATTTTTTATTTTATCAATTGATGGAAAATTTTTTGCTATAACTAAAGCGCTTTTTTCGCCAAAGTGTCTTATACCAAGACCAAATAATAATTTTTCTAAAGAATTAGATTTAGATTTTTCAATATTATCTAAAATTATATTAACTGACTTTTCACCAAAACCTTCAAGTTCTTTTAATTCATCATGTTTTTTATAAAGATTATAAATATCATCAATTGTTTTTAAATAACCGAAATTATAAAAATCTTCAATTATTTTTTCCCCTAATCCTTCGATATTCATAGCTTTTCTACTTGCAAAATGAATTAATTTTTCCATATTTCTTGCAGGACATTTTTTATTCGGACAATAATGATGCGCTTCACTTTCTTTTTTTATTAATCTTGTTTTACACACAGGACAAACTTCTATCATTTTAAATTTAGGTAAAATTTCAACTCTTCTATCTAATTTTACACTTACTACTTCAGGTATAACATCCCCCGCTTTTCTTAATACTACAATATCTCCTACACGTATATCTTTTTCTTTTATAAAGTCTTCATTATGTAAAGTTGCTCTTGATATAGTACTTCCTGCAACACGGACAGGTTCTAAAATAGCATTAGGAGTTATTTTACCAGTTCTTCCTACTGTAAAAATAATATCAGTTAATCTTGTTGTTACTTCTTCTGGTGGAAATTTATATGCGATAGCCCATTTAGGGTTTTTAGCCGTAAAACCTAAAGCATCTTGCATATTTATATCATCAACTTTTATTACCATACCATCTATATCATATAAAAGGCTTTTTCTTCTTGTACTAACATCATCAATAAAGCTTATAACTTCATTTATATTATCACAAACTTTTCTATCTTTGTTAACAACAAATCCTAAACTAGCCATAAAGTTTAATGCTTCTTCATGTGAATAAATACCATAGTCTTTAGGGTTTGGTAGGTGGTATATAAAATTACTTAGTTTTCTTGATGCCGCTACTTTAGAATCAAGTTGTCTAACACTTCCACTTGCCAAATTTCTAGCATTTTGGAATAAATCAAGATTTTGTTTTTCTCTTTCTTTATTAACACGATTAAATTCTTTTTTGCTTATATATATTTCACCACGAACTTCAATATCAATATTTTTATTAAGTTTTAAAGGAATGTCTTTTATTGTTTTTACATTATGTGTTATATCTTCTCCAATTTTCCCATCACCACGTGTTGCTCCACGAACTAAAATACCATCTTTATATAATAAACTAATAGCAAGACCATCTATTTTTTGTTCAACAACATACTTAGGATTAAATCCTTCCTTCTTTATTCTTTCATCAAACTTTATTATTTCATCTTCATTAAATATATCACCTAAAGATAACATAGGTATTGTATGTTCTACTTTTTTAAAACTTGATATTACTGTAGACCCAACCCTATGAGTTGGTGAATCTTCTTTTATATAACCTGTTTTTTCTTCAAGATTTATTAATTCTTCAAGTAATCTATCATATTCACTATCCTCTACTGTAGGTTTATCTAAAATATAATATTCATGACTATATTTATTTAATAAATCAACAAGATAATCTATTCTTTTTCTATCTTCCATATACCCTCCAAAGTATTAATCTTATACATATAATTATACCCTATTTTTTTATAAATAAAAAGAAAAAAGTATTGTTTTTAATACTTTCTATTTAACTTTTATTTTTCTTCATCTTCACTTAAATATTTTAATATTTTATTTTGATTTGCCAATATTTTTTTCATCTCACTATGAAGCTCTTCTAAGATAAGTTCACTTTTTAAATCTGTTTTATAATCATTAGAACTTCTTAATCTATCTTTTTTAGCTTCCCTGTTTTGACTCATCATAATAATTGGAGCTTGTAAAGCCGCAATACACGATAAAACTAAATTAAGAAGAACAAATGGGTATGGATCTACTTTATCAAGCAAATATAAATTTAAAATAATCCAAACAATTAAAAAGATAATCATGCTTATTATAAAAGTCCAACTTCCTGCAACTTCAGTTAATTTGTCTGCTAATTTATCACCAAAAGTTCTTGTACTATCACTTTGCTTATCAACATCTACCGCAATAGGTTCATCAATAAGCATATTTATTAATTCTTCTTCATCATTTTCTTCAAGTTGTTTTTTTAAAAGCATTTGCACTATTTCTTTTTTCGTTTTTTTACTTTCCATAATCATCACCAATTTAAATATAACACTAATTAATAAAAAAAGTAAATAAAAAATATTTAGTTTTACATAACTAAATACTTAATATTGAATACCCCATACAACTAAATCTTTAGCAGGTTTTCCACATACAATACATTTATCATCTATTTTTTCATGTTCTAAAATACATCTTGATTTTGTACCTTTAATTTCTTTCATTTTTAATTCACAAGCTTCATCGCCACACCACATTGCCTTAACAAATCCTGGTTTAGTATTCATAATATCTTCAACTTCTTTTAAAGTATGAGCTTCATAAGTTAGGCTTTCAAGTCTTTCTTTAGCTTTATTAAATAAATTAGTTTGAATTTTCTCTAATAAATTAGAAGTATAATTTAAAATATCAATATCTTTATCCACAGTATATTTTTCATTTGTATCTCTTCTTACAAAAGTTATTTTATTTTCTTTTAAATCTCTTTCTCCTACTTCAATTCTTACTGGTATTCCAAGAACTTCAGCTTCAGCAAATTTAAATCCTGGTGTTTTATCACTATTATCTACCATTACACTTATATTATTTGCTTTTAAATTTTCATAGATTTTTTCAACTTCTGCTTTTACATCTCCAATTGGAATTATTACTACTTTAGTAGGGGCAATTTTTGGAGGAAGAACTAATCCATTATCATCACTATGAACCATGATTAAAGCTCCAATCATACGAGTTGTACTACCCCATGATGTTTGATATACATAGCTTAAATTATTATTTCTATCGGCAAATTTTATATCATAAGCTTTAGAAAATTTTTGACCGAAAAAGTGACTTGTTGCAGATTGAAGAGATATACCATTATACATTAAAGCTTCAACTGTTAAAGTATATTCTGCTCCAGCAAACTTTTCACTTTCTGTTTTTTTACCTGTTACAACAGGAATTGCTAAGTAATCTTCAAAGAAAGTTTTATATATATTTAACATATCTTTTGTTTCTTTTTCTGCTTCTTTTTTTGTTTCATGAATTGTATGACCTTCTTGCCATAAGAACTCTCTACTTCTTAGAAATGGTCTTGTTTCTTTTTCCCAACGAAGGACACTACACCACTGATTATATTTCATAGGTAAATCTTTATATGATTTTAAAACACCACTATAATAGTCACTAAATAATGTTTCACTAGTAGGTCTTATACACATTCTTTCATCTAACTTTTTACTTCCACCTTGTGTTACCCAAGCAACTTCTGGGGCAAATCCATTAATTAAATCTTGTTCCTTATTCATTAAGTTTTCTGGGATTAACATAGGCATATAAATATTTCTATGTCCTGTTTCTTTAAACATTCTATCCATTTCTTCTTGGATTCTTTCCCAAATTGCATAACCATTTGGTTCAATTACCATACATCCTTTAACATTAGAATAACAAGCCAAATGTGCAGCACTTACAACATCTGTATACCATTTAGCAAAATCTACATCTCTTGATGTTATCTTTTCGTTTTTTTTCATATAATACTTCCTTTCATAAACTTAACACTATTTTACCACACTTTTTTAAAAATGAAACTAAAAATTAAACATTATTAGTTCAGGTTTTATAAGAAGTAAAAGCCCAATTAATACCATAAGTATTCCACCAACTAAATGTGAATACTTAGCATATTTATTAGATATACCTGTTAATTTAAGTGTTGTCATAGCTATAATAAAGATTAATAAGTCATCTATCAAGAAGAAGAAAATATAAACAAGTACATACATTAAAGCATTTACACCTGTAATATTATTTACTGCTAAAACTTGTGTAAATACAAGAGGTAATCCCGCACTACAAGCAAGTTCAACAACATTTACTCCAATTGCAAGAGTTATTACACCAAGTAATGCTAAGAATAAACTTTTTTCTTTGGTGAAACTTTTAATCTTTTCAAATACTTTTGTTCTTTTATTATCATCTATAATTGTACAACCACTTGTTTTTTTCGATTTAATAAATGTTCTTAAATTAATAAGACCTCCAATTACTGCAATAACCGCAATTATATTTCGAATTAAAATACTTGTTGTTATATTTACAACTATCTCAAGCCAGCCAAGCATTATTACCATATAAACTAATGCTGATGTTAATAAGAATGTAAGTCCTATTATCCACATTCTTTTTCTATCTTTCATTCCAAGTAAAGTGCTTATTAAAAATAATAAGACCCACATTGCACATGGATTAAAACCATCAACAAGTCCAATTACTATTGAAACAAGTAAAACACTTACTTTTTTTATATCAACTTTACCTATTAATGGTATGTCATATATTGTTTTATCTTCTTTTTGATCATTTTTATCATCATTATTTACATTATTATCATTACTTATACTTTTTATTTTATCTTCTATCTGTGAAGATATTGTGGTATTAAAGCCCAAAAATGCACTATCTTCAACAACAGTATAAGGAACTCCTCTTCCTGTTGTATTATATTTTTCTTTTGTTTCATCTAAAAGTTTAGCATTTTCTTCATTGTACCATGTTTCATATTTTATTATTTTTACATCATATTTACTTTCTATTTCTTCTAAAAACTTTTCTTCTCTTGCACAAACAGGACATCCATCTCCATAGAAGAATTTAATATTAACTTCCTTAGCACAAACATCATTAACAAAGAAAATAAGAAGAAAAAGGAAAAAATATTTGATTATTTTTTTCACTATCTTAACTCCTCAATTATTTTATTTAATTCTTTTTCGCTTACTTCACCATATGTTCTTTTAACTTCTTTACCATCTTTAAAGAACATAAATGCTGGTAAATTATCACTAACTTTAAACTCTTTAATTATATCTCTATCAAAGTCATAATCAAGATTAATTACTTCAATGTCTTTTTTATTTTTCATTACTTTATCCCATACTTTACTCATATAAAGACAACTACTACACCAAATTGCTTGAACTCTTACGATTTTTAACATATTAACTTAACTCCTTTATTTTATTATTTAATACTTTTATAAACATATCTATTTCTTCTTTAGTAGTAAGATAAGATAAACTTATTCTTATACTAGAAGAAGCATAATTTTTATTTTTGGTTACTGCTAATACTGCCTTTGAAACTGGATTATTGCTTGAACAAGCTGTTTGTGTTGAAACATATATTTCTTCTTGTTCTAAAGCATGTTGCATCGTTTCAGGTTTTATATTTTCGATACTTATATTTACAATATGTGGTACACAATAAGAATTACTATTAATGTGAACCTTATTTATTTTTGCTAATTCTTCTTTTAAATATTTATTTAAAAAACATACATAATCATATTTTTTATCAAAATCTAAATATGCAAGTCTAAGTGCTTTAGCCGTTGATACAATTAACCCTAAAGCAGGTGTTCCACTTCTGTAAACAGTTGTAGATTTTCCACCATGAATAAGTGGTTCTAATATTATGTTTTCTTTTTTAATTAAGCACCCTACTCCTTTTAGTCCATAAAACTTTTGAGCAGAGAAACTTGCTAAATCAACATAATCTAAATTTATTTTAACCTTTCCTACACTTTGTGTTATATCACTATGAAAATAAGTGTTTTTATTAGCTTCTTTTATAAGTTTACCTATTTCATTAATAGGTTGTAAAACACCAACTTCACTATTAACACTTGCTATACTTACCAAAATTGTATCTTCTTTTATTAAATTTTTTAAATCATTTAAATCAACAATTCCATTTTCATCAAGTTTAACAAAATCAACTTCATATCCTAATCTTTGTAAATACGAACAAGGCCCAATAACAGAAGAATGTTCTAATTCTGTTGTTATAATGTGTTTTCTTTTATTATTTCTTAAACATATTCCTTTTATAGCAAGATTATTTGCTTCACTTGCTCCACTTGTATATATTATTTCATTTGGTTTTACATTTAAAATATCACTAATTTGTTTAGTGGCATCATTTATAAGCTTATTAGCAGAAACCCCTAGTTTATGAAGAGAATTAGGATTACCAACATAAGTTCTTGTAGCTTTTACAAAACTATCTAATACTTCTTCATTAACTGGTGTTGTTGCTGAATAATCTAAATAAATCATTTTATCTGCATCCAAATAAATATTTTACTAAATAAATTAAAAACCAAATTAAGAATAATACAAGTACCCATGATAATATATCATAGACTACTCCACTTGAGTATTTCCCTATTATTGCAAAAATAGAAGTTGGGAAATATTCATTAATAAAATTATTTAAACTAGCTATTTTTAAGTTATCACCAATATAATGAATAAGTCTTAAAAATATTTCAACAATTCCAATAAGATAAGTTACCCATTTTACATCTTTTAAAACTAGGACAACTATAATTATTAGAATAAGTAAAACTGCTAAATCCATAAAATTCTAACACCTCCAAGTATCTAAAAATTATTATAGCAAAAAAGATTTTCTATTTCTACAATTTATAACAAAATATTACAATTTTTAGCATATTTTTTATAAAGAGGATAAGTTATGAAAAATAGTAAAAATGAAGCTATGACATATACATTCTTAGCTACTGTTATAGGATTTGCCCTTATCGGAGATTTAGATTATGTAAGGCAAAATTCTTTAGGTAACTTTTTATATTTAATTGCACAAATACTAGAAACTAATTCTGCAATTCAGCAAGGTATAGAAACACCAAAAAAGCAGAATACGGCTTCTAATGAACAAAATACGGATATTATTGATGAATTAATAAAAGATATTGATATAATAAAAAATAAATTAAGTGAGTATACTTAATTTATTTATTTTTCTTTAAACAATATTCAATCATACTAATAATAACATTATTAAAAGAAGTATTATTATCTTTCGCAATTTTTTCTATTTCTTTAACTAAATCTTCTTTAATATATAATGATTTATAAACCGCACTTTCTTTACACTTTGTGTTTTTAATTGTAAATGGCATAAACTTCACTCCTTGACATTATTGTAATATATGAATAAAATATATGATA
>ERZ779737.397-NODE-397-length-42154-cov-5.576118_pt1 | contig 42154 bp, 42 predicted proteins | sample MGYA00511889_ERZ779737 | MGnify/ENA primary metagenome ERZ779737 (study PRJEB29588, sample SAMEA2163575) | human gut metagenome | biome: human gut; feature: human-associated habitat; material: faeces | place: Denmark | collected 2008/2010 ... | reverse complement strand
AAACTGGACGATGATGTGCTGAATATCCCGCTGTTCATGGCAGATCAGGCGGATCGATTGATAGGATTGGCGTTGGAACAAATTCAGAATTAAATACAAACGCTATAATAATGAAGCCTCCGCTAGAATCAAAACCAACGGAGGCTTTACAAATTATTTCAGTTTCTTCAGCGGAGCACACAACACTTCATACGCATATTTATATACTTCATTTGCCGACTCATCTGGTGATATATCACCATGGGCAAGACAGCAACGAAGCATATACAGTATGATAACAATAGCTTCGCTGATCTTTTCAGCATCATTTACAAAATTATATGCTCCAATTTGTTTGGTAGCTTGTCCCGACTCAAGGACACTGGTAATGCGATATGGAGTCAGTTCTCTGTAGCATTCCTCGCACTGTTCCTTTTGCCTCTGCGTCAAACCAATAAAACCCGATTGCTGCTTCTTTCTACTATAGTAGACACAAATAATAGGATATATTCAACCTAATGCCACGCAAAGTCAAAAAAGGGCTGCCGCCCAGCATATTTGCTAAAGCGGCAGCCCTTCTTAAGCCGTTAGTCTTGCTTCATTATCCTTCAATGGCAACCCGTTTCTTGGTTTCAACAGCCTTTGCTTCCTTTTTCGGAACATCCAGCCTCAGGATACCATTTTCAAACTTTGCATGAATATCTTCTTCGGTAAGATCTTCTCCTACATAAAAGCTTCTGCTCATGGAACCTGCATAACGCTCCTGCCGGATATATTTGCCTTTCTTATCGGTTTCATCCTTATCAAGGCCCTTGGAAGCTGAAATATTAAGGTATCCATTTTCAAGCTCTACGCCGATCTCATCCTTCTTAAAGCCGGGCAGATCAACGATCACCTCGTATCCATCCTCTGTTTCCTTTACATCTGTTTTCATGATGTTCTTTGCATGCTTTCCGTAAAGCTCCTTGTTTACATCCGGAAATGCAAATCCATCCATAAAGTCATCAAAAATATCTCTACCAAATACGCTGGGCATTAACATAAGTCATTCCTCCATTCTTTCTTGACATTGATGCCATTTGTATGAGTTTCCTTTTTGAACCTCCGGCGGGAACTGTTCTTTCTTTTTTGTTCCCTTTCCTTTGTTCTAGTTGTAATATAACACCTATTGTTAGCACTGTCAATAGGTGAGTGCTAATTCTTTTGTGAACTTTTTGTGAACTCTACGAGCCTTTAAGAATTATAACCTGTTCAGATACCTGTGATGAGATTTTTTCCAGACAATAGTAATAAACCCCATCCTCTTCTACCGGTCTGCATATGGCAGCTGCTCTTGCCTTGACTTCATCTTACTCCCGGAATAATCTTCCTAAGATATGATTATTTAGCTTCTACCGTAAGTCCAAGCCTTGCTGCTACACCAAAATATCCATACATCGTATCTTCATCCTCCAAAACAGGGACGTAATCTGTTCCTGGCGGGAACGTAATCTCATACTTTGCACTTTGATATTCAAAGCTAACGGTCACTGTTACATCGCTTCTTTCAGACATTTTATTTAAAAGATAATCGCTGATAGTATGGAGCTTGCCAAAGTCAATTGTAACATTTCCGTTTTCCGGTGCATCCTTGATGAAGCCATACAGCTTTTTCACAGCAGCCATACTTGCAGGAATGGGCTGGGATTCCTTAACCATACCGCAGAACATACATTTATACTCTTCCAAGCCGTCTATGCCAGGCTGCGGTTCTACCGTTGTTAGTCCCACCGAACCATATACATATATATATCGCCATCTAGTGGCTTGGGAAAACCGGTAAAAACAAGTGTATCATTAGAACAATAAGTTTCTTGTGCTGCAAACTTAAAGCCATTAGGATCCGAGAAATCAAAGGAGTACGCGACCATCCGCCTTTACATCCAGCTTTATCCCGGCGATTATACCTGCCAACATGATCACTGACAGCATCATGGTAATGATTCTTTTTCCTGTTCTTGTTATTTTACCTTTCATCTCTTTTGTCCTCCTTTTCCGATAATGCATTCTTTCTTTTCCGATCCCTTAACCCACGTTCCCTGTCCGTAATCTGATATAGCAGGCCAGAACCGTACATGCCATGAACCGCCATCTGTGTATGTCCTGCCACCACATGAAGCGTTCCTGCAAGAAAGGCAAATAAAGCCATGCACGCCGCAGACAGTCCGTAAATTCCATGCCTCTGCTGCTGACAGTTTCTTTCATAAATACGCGGTTTTACCAGTTCCACCCGCTTTTGATTATTGTACATAGGATGTGTCATCTCCTTTTCAAAGCCTTATTTTTAAGGTTTTCAATCCCGCATTATTTCCTATCTGTTTTCTTCCACTTCCGAAATCCCAGATACAGTAAAGGTCCGATCACCAAGGCTCCTGCACAAATGCAGATAACCGGAATCCAGCCGCCACTGTGGGAGCTGTTCTCTGACGGCAGATTCGCACCGTCATCCGGCTTTAAGTCATTGTCCGTGGGGTTATTGTCTGCGGGATTATTCTCCGCTGTTGATTTCTGATTATCCCCGGCATCCTCCGTTCTTTGATCGCCTGTGGTTTGATCCTCCATGACTTGATCTTCCACAGTTTGGTCTTCTGTACCCTGATCCTCCATATGCTCTGGTGTGTCCGATGAACCCGGTTCGTAAGCTCCGATAAGAGATTGTCCGTTGTCTTTCCTTACGGTCTTTGCGTTATCGCCTGCTATAAGCTGTGCCGGAGCTTCCTTCGTTTTGGAATTTTCACCGGTCAGCTCTGTCTGCTTGATCCAGCCTGCATAAACCGTCCTGTTTCCATCAAGCCGGATTTCCGTAATGGGCTGTGTCAGATTCCGATCCGCATACCAGCCTCTGAATTCATAACCTTCACGGGTTGGCCGGTAGCCGGAAAGATTAATTATATGTCCTTTCCATGCGCGAACTGCTTTGATACTGCTTCCACCACAGGTATCAAAGGTCAGAGCAGGATAGCTCACCGGAGCTGTGCCACTGCTTTCCTTCGTATCACCTGAATTGTCATGGTTTGTATTATCATGGTTTGCGTCATTATGTTCTGTTTGAGTTGGGGTTACCGGCACTGTATTTTGCTTCCATTTCGCATAAAAAGTCTTATCTCCTGTATCGGTACTGCTGATTTCCGTAACAGGAGAGCCGGAGAAGCCGCTGTCCTCATACCAGCCTGCAAAAGTATAGCCTCCGCGGGTGATGTCACCAGCTCCCGGCAAAGTTAATGATGTCCCCCCGGTATATCTATTAATCTCCTTCCCAGGTGCAATTGTTCCTCCATATGTTTGCAATGTCACCTGATAAACTTTATTCCAATGAGCCTCAAGCTTCAGATTATCTGTCACACTATCACTGAAATCCCACTTAGGATTTGGATTTCCAGACACATACCAGCCTTCAAATTCATAACCGTCCTGCACAGGAGCTCCGGGATCCTGCGCTTTCTGTCCACGAAGAACTTCCTGTTGAGGAATTGATCCGCCTCCTTTTGTATTAAATTCAACCTTAACTTTTGCGCTGTTCTCGATTTGACAACTCCCTTCCACGGCGCCGCTAAATATACCGCCTTCTATCTTACAGTTCATCACGAATCCCCTGAAAGTTGTCATTGAAGCAGCAGATTTCTCAGTACGTATCGTCAGCTTATCATTTTGATATGTTTTTATTAGCAGTTTTCCTTCCACAATTCCTCCATTTGCATATAATACTGCATTTGGAATACTCAGCATATTCTCAGAAAATTGAATATTACGTTTAATTGTTCCTCCATACAGATAGAATTCAGCATTACCAGAATACGTGATGATGGAATCTATCGTTCCTCCATAAATCCTGAGTTTTGCATCCTCATTAATTCGAATCCCTCTCTTCGATCCATTAATGATTTCCCCTTCCTGCTGACCTGCATTTTTTATATTCAGTTCACTTGAAGCTCGCAGTGTTATTACATTGTCGCCCATCTCCAGCTTATGACCATTCAAATCCAATGAAACAGTGTAAGGACTCAATACTTCCCCAATTTTAAGATCTTTATCCAGCGTTATATCCTCTCCCAGACGGTAATTTCCAGACGGAAGCATATAAAAAGAATCGCCGCTGGGAGATTGCACTCTATAATTCCCAATAGTATCCTGCTTCAATTCCTCATCTCCAAGGTTATTGGGAGCCATAACAATTGGCAGTCCATTTGCTCTCAACGTATTTTCAACATTTATGCCGGAACTTTCTTCGCTACATACATGAGTACATGCTGTCGGCTGGGCTTCTTCGGATTCCATTGCATCATTTCCGGACACCGTACCGGTTCCGGTGGTCTGCGGATAGCATTCTGATGTGTGCTCATGAACGCAGTTTTTTGTCAGCGTATCACAGGTCTCGGTATATTCATGTGTCTGCTGCTGTTCTTGTTCCTGCTCGTATCCCGCTCCTGTTTCAACCGGCTCTGCCGCCAATGCCGGCACCGATAATAATGTTAAGAGCATACTTATACTCAGCAATATGCAATAAATTGTAAATCGTAACTTTCCACGCTTCTTTTTTCTCATTCTGCGCTATCCTCCCCTTGCTGTAATGCATTTTCTAGGATTCTATATGTTCTATATATACTTAGGTACATAAAATCCCAAAAACTCTCACCCACATTTATTTTACTTAATTGCCAAAGTAAACATAAAATAATTATTCAGAAGACTCCTTATTTCTGTGCATTGCACATATTTTAGTAATGTAATACTCAAAAAAGGGATACCACCCTCAAGTAATATCCCTCAAACTCTATCGGCTCTTATGGTCTGTCTTCCCACGAAGCACCAGATAATTGACACTGATGAAGTTCTTTTCCACCAAAAGCTCAACGCCCTGAAACTCTCCAAGATGTGTAAGGGAGAGCTCACCTGAAATAAATTCAGTGTTTTCACTCATTGCTTTAACTCTCTTCCGCTGACAAAATCTGCTGCCAGCCTCCGGGGTTTTAGCAGCTTAACATACGGATATGGGATTCGATTGTAAAGTCTTTCGTCTCACCATCATCCAGATAATACTCGTACGGTTTTATCTCTTCTCCAAAAGAATAGGTCGTCAAGTCTTCAAAATCAACATCTTCGACACACTTTCCGCCTTTTGCCACCGGGAACAGGTATTCTTCCCTTAAGAAAACATGCACGGTTCCCATTGGCATTTCCACATAAGAAAAGCCTTTTTCGTATACTTTTCCTTCTTCCACAACACCATTTTTAAAAACAAGCTGCTTCATTCTTTCCGGGAAATATACGACTCTTCCTGATACATTCTGCTCGCAGATCGGTGCCACCATAACATTTTCGCCGATAAAAAGCTGATCCTCCACCTGTCTTGCCAATGCATCCTCACCATAAAGAAACGCCAGTGGATTAAACATCATCGTATTCCGCAATGCTGCCTTCATATATTCACTATAAATATAAGGAAGAAGCTGATACCGCACGCCGATCACATCCGCAAATTTCTCCACATGGGAGAAACAGTATACCTCCTGTCTCCTGGTTCCTCTTGCCGAATGATTCCTGAGCAATGGCGTAAACACTGCAAACTCCAGCCACCGTAATACCAGATCTTCAGTTGCATCTGCCCCGAATCCACCGACATCTGCTCCGGTATACAGGAAACCGCACATATTTAAAGAGGGCATCATTTTCACATTCATTTTCAAATGAGACCACCTGGAAGCATTGTCTCCCTGCCAGATTCCTCCAAACCGGTGCATTCCGATATAAGATGCCCTGGAGAATAACAGAATTCTCTTTTCCGGCACATAACGCTCAAACGCCTCGGAAGCAGCTCTCGTCATATAATAGCCAAACAGGTTATGTACCTGATCGTGACGGTAACGCTTTCCTTTATAATTATGATAAAACGAAGCATAATCCTCCGGATTGTTACAGATACTTCCAATCATTCCGGTCATTTCAAAAAAGGTATTCACGTCAAGATTCATCTTCTTATAGTCTTCCATTTTCTCAAAGACCTTTTTCAGACGCTTTTCGGAATAAAAGATTGCCGGTTCATTCATATCATTCCAGAAGCCGTCAATTCCCTTGTCAATCAGAAACCGGTACTTGTCGCCAAACCATTGTCTTGCTTTATCATCGAGCATATCCGGGAAACAGCATTTACCGGGCCATACCCCGATAATGAAATCTTCTCCGTTTCCGTCCTTGCAAAAGTATCCGTTCGCCTTACCTTCTTCGTAGACATCATAACCATCTTCTTTTTTCACGCCACCATCAATAATAGGAACAAGGTGTATCTTCTCCTTCTTCATCTCCTCGACAAGCTCTTCGAAATCGGCGAAGCTGTCCCGGTTGATCGTGAAGTCCTTATATCGCTCCATATAATCAATATCCAGATAAATACTGTCTATGGGAATATTATGTTTTTTATATTCGGCTGCCACCTCGCATACTTCATCTGCCGTATCATAGCTCCACCGGCTTTGTCCATAGCCAAATGCCCATCGGGGTGCAATATAACTTCTTCCGATCAGCTCACGGAACTCCTGCACCACATCCCTGTAGGACGGAGCTTCAATCAGATAAATTTTACAGTTCTCCTCTTCCATGGAAATGCTAAGGTCATCAATGTCGGTGTAACCAATATCGAAGGTCACCTTACCCGGCGTGTCCACAAAGAAGCCATAAGTTTCACGCACTCCGTCACCCACCATAATAAAGTTGTGTGCTCCATACAGTGAATTAGTATTCTCGCAGTGATTCGGATTATCGGTGCAGTTGCTGATATAACGCCAGCCCCTCTTATTGGTGCCACGCACATTTTCTCCCAGTCCATACACGATTTCATCCTCTTTCAAAGAATAATGAAAACCATCTTCCTTTTTCTGAAAAACGCCATCGCTCCATGTCGAGGGTGCAATCCCCTTTACCACAGCATCCGTCTCAATCGGTTCTCCAAAGATATATTTCCTTACCATTGTTCCTGTCCTGACTAGCCTTTCACTCCGCCGGCCATTAATCCTTCCTTAAAGTATTTTTGTGCAAGAGTATAAATTATAATAATCGGTATCATAGAAAGCAGGCTGCCTGCCATTAGAATATTATACTCTGTTCCATACTGCCCATTCAAGTTGTTTAATGCCAATGTCAGCGTCATTTTATTTTTATCCGTCAGCATTAAAAGAGGCCATAAATAATCGTTCCAGCTTTCCATGAAGGTTGTGATGGTCAATGTTGCAATTGCCGATTTGGTCAGTGGTAAGATAACTGTTCGGTAGATCCGGAACAGACCGGCTCCATCCAGTTCAGCTGCATCCATATAATCATTAGGAATTCCTCGCATCTGCTGTACCAGCATAAAGACCGCAAATGCCCGGAACAAGGATGGAAGAATTACACTGGGATAGGTATTAATCAGTCCAAGATTATTCATGACAACAAACAAAGGAATCATGGTTACCTGTGTAGGAATCATCATGGATGCCAGATATAACTTGAATATGGCATTGGCATAAGGAAACTGTATTTTAGTAAATGCAAATGCCGCCATGGATGCCGATAAAATGGTAACCACGGTATAACTACAGGTAATCAAAAAGCTGTTTAAGATTGCTTTCAAAAAGGGGAATCTTGAAAATCTTTCTTGGAATTTCCGTAGTCGGACTGGAGGTTGGCTTTATTTATGCCTACAAGAACGGCTGGCAGGTGAGCACGGCTTCTATCGTTCAGAGCGCATTTCTCTCCATTGCCCTGCTCTTTGTGGGTGCCCTGTTATATCATGAATCCATCAGCATCCACAAAGTTGTGGGCGTTGTATTTTGTCTGGTCGGCCTTCTCTTTTTAAACCGCTAGCCGGTACTTATTACTTTTCAAACAGGGACATTACGCCGCACAAAGCTGCGTACACCAGGCCTGCTGCCGCAAAAATGATCCAGGACAGATCCCAGCGTCTTGTCAGAAAGCTCACTACCAGGTAAGCTGCCACAACAAGGCACCAGTAAATATCTTTAATAGGTTCTGTCCTTTTTTTCGCCTGTTTCTTTTCCCTTGTGTAATCCCCTTCCTCGAGCAGCTTGTCGTAGCTTTCCCCGATCATTCCGGAGGCTACAAACAAAAAGGTTCCCATGGAGATCATTGCAAGAAGAACTCCCACGCAAAGAACCTGGACAAACTCAGAGGCTCCTGCCACTTCCGTTCCAAAGAGGGGCAATAATCCTAAAATGCAGAGCATCACTCCTATCACTATGCAGTTTCTTTTGACAGGCGCAAACTGTTCCTTCTTTTGCTCTGCGATCCCTGCAATTCCATACTGCAGGCTCAAAGGCTCCTTCTCCAGAAAAGAAAACTTTTCTATTTTCATTCCATCACTGATAAACTCTGCTGCCGCTGTTGCCACGATCAAAAGAAGGATGATCATGCCAATTCCACCTGCTGCATCCTCAGACATTGCAGTTTTCCCGTACTCCGCCATGCCACCAAGCACGATCAGTGGAATGGGAGCCAGAATACAGGCGCTGACGCCGGCTGCAATCCGATAAGCTGCCTTCCGGATCAGCTTCATATAGGTATCAGCCTCCTCCAAGGTCACCTGGCGCAGCTTCTGTTCCCTTTCCCACATTCCTGCTCCATCCTGCCTCTGCTCACCTTCGTCCCCATTTATAATAGGAAAATCCTCCCTGTCATCCTTTAACAAAAAATCTGTGCTGACCCCAAACAATTCTCCAAGCTGCAAAATTTTATCAAGCTCCGGTATAGATGCGCCGCTTTCCCATTTGGAAACAGACTGTCTGGACACCCCAAGCTTCATTGCCAACTCCTCCTGGGACCATCCCTGCTGTTTTCTGAGTTTCATGATTTTTTCTGCTAAGATCATTTCCTTTTCTCCTCTCCTAAGATGGCTTTATCCTACCAGCCCGGGTGGTTGCACGCCACCAAGCCACCTTGGAAATCTGTCAACTGCCGGTTGCAATCAGGTATTTTCCGCCTTTTTCCCATACCGCATGCAAAAAATTCCTGTCAGATCTGCCAGCCCCCATCCGATCGGAATGGCTGCCCAGATCCCCACTTCCCCGATCCTTGCAGAAAGCAGATAAGCCAAAAGCACCCGCATCCCCAGAGAGATCACCGTAAGAACCACCGACATTTCCGGCCGCTTCACCCCACGGTAATATCCATACAATAAAAACAGACAGCCGATACCACAGTAAAAGGCTCCTTCTATCCGTAAATAGCCTACACCACATGCGATCACCTCCGCCTCCCTGGCACTTATAAAGATTTTCATAAGGGGCTCCGCAAAAATACAGATCACCGCCCCGTAATTCTGCGCCACAAAGGTTGCATAGGCATTGCCGAAATCCTGCACCGGTAGATAGGCAAAGGTATCGATCTTCACTGCTGCCGCAAAGGCCGCCATTACCACTGCTCCAAAGCTGTTCACAAGTCCCTGCACCGCCGATCCGGCAAGAGCTCTTTGCATTTGAAAAAAACATAACAGGTGATCCCAATTCCGGAAAGGAATTGTGCAAGAATGGGTGCAAAAGCAGCCCCCCTTATGCCCCATCTCCAAACTGCCACAAACAAAAGGGCAAGTCCCACATTTACAAGGGCAGACACCGCCAAAAACCAAAGTGGGACAGCCGAATTTCCCAGCGCCCTGAGCAGGCAGGCAAAAAAGTTGTAAAGAGATGTTGCAAGAATTCCTGCAAAAATAATCAGCAGATATTCCCTCATGCCATCCCAGACTTCGGCTGGCACCTTCAGGAAATGTAAAATAGGATCCAAAAACAGATAAACCGCTATGTTTAAGATGACGGTCACTGACATGATCAGAACAAATCCATGATACACGGACGCCTTTAATGCCTCTTTTTCTCCTTTTCCCTTATAAATGGAAAAAAGAGCTCCTGCTCCCATGCTGAGCCCCAGAAAGATAGAGGTCAGAAAGGTCAGCAGCGCATAGGCTGAGCCCACTGCCGCCAAGGCGTTTCTCCCCAGCACTCTTCCTACAATCAGTGTATCTGCAATATTATAAAGCTGCTGAAGCATATTTCCAGCTATCATGGAAAGGGCAAAAAGAAGCAGAGAACGTGAAATGCTTCCCTTTGTGAGATCGTGATACATATGGCTCCTCTTTCCTGTCAGGTAGTCTTAAGATATGACCATGATAGCACACTTCTGCTCCTATTACATCCTTTTCATTTCCTTCAGGTTCTGCCAAATGGTAAACAGCACTCCCACCCAGATAAAACCAAACGCAATCAGCCTGTGTATTTCAAGCGGTTCATGGAAATAAAAAAGTCCCATCAAAAACTGCAGTGTAGGATTTACATACATCAGAATTCCCGTGAGATAATAAGGGATCTGTCTGACGCCTCTGTTAAATAGCAGAAGGGGAATGGAGGTCACCACTCCTGCCGCCGGGAAAAGCAAAAGCCACGGCCCCTGTAAAACCTGTAAGCCGCTTGTACCGTTTATCTCACAAAAGGCACAGAACAAAAGGGCAAAGGGGGTTACCAGAAGCGTTTCCATGAAAAGGGAAAGCTCCGCATCCAGCTTCAGGCTTTTCTTGACCGCGCCATACACCGCAAAGCTCAGTCCGATCAATACTGCCATGACCGGCACCACCCGGTAAACAGCAATCAGATAGACAACGCCCACAATGGAAAAAAGAGCCGTCAGCTTTTCCAGCGTCTTCATTTTTTCTTTAAAAAGGAAAACGCCGATTGCCGTTACAAAGATCGGTTCCAGGAAATAAGCCCAGACTGGCGTCCAGCACATGGCCGGAGTTGATCGCATAAATATAAACGCCCCAGTTAATACAGACAAGCACTCCGCTGACCAGGCAGATCCCCAAAGTCCGCTTATCCCGGAAAACTGCCTTTACTTCAGCGAAACGCCGCCGCACCATCAGAAAGACCGCCATGAAGATCATGGACCAGATTACACGCTGTGCCAGAATATATACGGAATTTACCTCCCACAAAAGATTCCAGAACACCGTCAGCATTCCCCAACACACATAACAAAGCACTACATTTACGGTTCCTCTTTTTTTTTCTGTCGTTCATCTCTTTTCTCCTTTTGTTTTTTAATAAAAAATGGATGCTTTTTGCATTACAACATTGTAAAAAGCATCCATCCATTTTTCTATTTTATTTTTTGACTCTTTCGTTACTTGGCGGCTTCTTCTCCCTCTTCCTCGGCAGCCTCTGCTTCAGGAACCACATTGTGGACTGCGGTAACCGTCACAACCGGAGTATCCAGATCTGTCAGAATATCAATGTCCTTATTTCCGGCAATTTCCAGATCCTTTACTCTGATGGTATCTCCTACCTCCATGCTGCTGATATCAATTTTGATCTTGTCTACCAGTGCAGCAGGCAGAGCCTTGTAGGAAACCTCATGGAGCATTTCCTGGGCTACTCCGGCAGCCAGTTTATCATGGTTGATCAGAACGATCTCTGCTACGGAGTGAACCTTTTCATTGCTGACCAGAGCCTGAAAATCAATTTCCTCTACTCTTCTCGTAAGTGTATTGTAATCAATTTCCTTGATCAGCACATCATATTTCTTGCCTTCCACATCCAGCATCACCTGGCTGCCCTTGCCGGCTGCTGCAAGAATACGATCCACTTCCAGCTTGTCCATTTTAACGGGAATGGAGCCTTTGATCTCCCTTCCGAATACGTTTCCGGTAACGTAACCTTCTCTTCTAAGTCTCTTGGCTTTCACATCCATGCTTCTTTTTTCAGCTTTTAAAGTATTCATTTGTCTTTTCCTCCAAAAATCTGATTTGCTTAGCAGCCTTCAACTTTATTTCATCGATAAAGAGGTTTGTTAAGTAGGTCTTCTTTGTTACAATGCAATTATAACACCTATAGCATGGAATGTTTCACCAAATTTTTCTTTTTTCCTTCGTTTTTTTTGTGCATTTTTAAACCAGGAGGTTAGCCTTCCTTTTGCTGCGCATACTGTCTAACGTACATATTCCGCATTTTTGCAACGTCGTTCAGGGACAGCTCTGCCTTTACTTTGCAGTGTGCCGCCCGCATGGCGCAGATCACCGCTTTTTCCACCAGAAGGGCGAGAGCCGTCACATCATCCTGTGTATTTCCTCTGACAATGGCGCCTACCCCCTGCACAAAAACTACATTTTTCTTTCGGAGAATTCTCAGCACCGCAGCTTTTTTAAGCGGTATCGCTCCAATGATCAGTCCGATCATCTGAGCCATATCATCCACCTGCGCCCTTAGATCTTTTCCTTCCTCTGCCCAACTGTATACCGGCGCTGTATTCACCACTTCCACACAGGGAAATACTTTGCGCAGCTCCTCTAACAGCTTTTCCCCCTCCGGGCAGAGCAAAGCTTCTTTCTCCCTCACCAGCCGTGACTTTTCTTCGCTGCTGATGCTCTCCTTGCAGATCTCCTCCAAAAGAAATGCCTTTTTGAGAGCTTCTTCCCCTGTCCTTGCACATAGCAGTGCGCCGTGATGCGCCATCAGGATCGTTTGCGCCCCGCTTTCCATGGCCTTTTTTACTTCCTGAACCAGTTTCTCAGAACCCGGAAGACCATATTCCGCCAGTGCGATCCCGCCAAGCTGCAGCCTTTGCTCCTGTGTCAGCATAAGCTCCTCAAATCCGGCAATGCCAAAAGCGGTTGCAAAGATCTGATGGGTATGGATCACATACTGCACTTCCGGAAACATCTGATAGGCAATACTGTGCACGCCTCTTTCGCTGGAGGGCTTTCTCCTTCCCTCCCATTCTCCGGTGAGGAGGCTTACCTTCACAATATCCTCCGGCTGCGTCCTTGTATAATCAAGTCCACTGGGCGTTATGAGAAAATCCTGTTCTCCGCATCTGCAGCTTATGTTGCCCCAGGTTCTTGCAACAAGTCCGGTGTCAAGCAGCTCCCGTCCTGTTTTTACCATCCATTCTCTTGTCTTTTGTTCCTTCACGTTCCTTATTCCTTCCCCTCATTCAATCATTTTACAAGGCAATCTTAACACAGGAAATGCCCCCTGTGCAACAACGGAACAGCTCCCCCATCTGCTACTTTCAGATTGACTTTCCTGCCACCGAAATTTATAATGTAGTCAATTCTAGCAAAGGCGGCTGAAAAACAACGATGGAAGCACTTCGCATTGCTGTCTGTGAAGACAGCGCAATCGAACAGAAAAGACTGATCTTTCTTATAAACGGCTGCGGCATTCCCGCTGTAGTTTCCGCATTTGACAGCGGAGAAGCCCTGTTAGCGGATTTTGGCCGTGGAAAATATGATCTGATCTTTATGGATATTTATATGGAGGGAATGACCGGTATTGACGCTGTCACAGCGATCCGCAAGATCGATTCCCATGTTCCCGTTGCCTTTGCCACCACAAGCACGGAATTTGCACTGGAAAGCTATCGCCTGGACGCCCTGAAATATATTGAAAAGCCCGTTCAGAAAAAGGCTGTCATGGAACTGCTTGAGCTTGCACGTTTTAAAAAGGAGCAGATTCCAAGCCTGCTCCTTCAAATATCCGGTAAAGATGTTTCCATTCCCTTTGATCAGATCACTTATGCTGAACAAATGGGACATGCAGTTGTCTTTCATTTACATGACGGCAGTTCCGTCAAAGCCAGCGGAAAGCTGGATGACTATGAAGACCGTTTTGATATGCAGCCCTTTTTCCGCTGCCACAAAAGCTTCCTGGTCAATCTCACCTATGCACAGGAGATCGACCCGGAATTTCACATTTTCACCATGTCAGATGGGACAAATGTCCATATCCGCCGTGAGGAATTAAGCGCTGCCAAAAAGGCCCTGCAGGATTTCAGATCCCAAGACCATTGATCGTATCTGCCGTCTTGGTAACCTGTTCCATACATAATTTCTTTGTATCACCAAATGCGCCGGACATGCTGCTGAAGCCTTCGGTGATCTTATCAAGCGCCAGATTAGCCGCCAGATTTCCAAGTCCCGCAGGCTGAACGCTTCTCTGTACAGAATATTTTCCCTTGCTTCCTAAAATCTGCACCTGATTATTGCGGTCAAGCTGTGGAAATGCAATCACCCATGCAAGGCCGTCCTTCACAAGCTCCGGTTTCCCTGCCTCAAAGTCTACATCCTTGATCGCTTCATACAGTTCTTTTATGGTTTCAAAGCTTCCCTTTAAATTCAGCTTTTCGATCCGTACACCAAACAAATCCCCAAGTCCCATGTTCCATCCTCGCTTCCTGCACTTTTGTCTTTGCCTTAAAAAATTGGCGGCATAGCACCCTATGCCGCCGAAAAAAATTCCCCTTTTGGTTTAAGATTACATTGCATCAACGATGGTCTGAAGGCTGTCCATAAGGCTCATCATAGTATCGTTTAATGTAACGGCATCTTCCTCAGTAATAGTATCCTGGCTGATCTCGCCCATTTCATTGATTACATCTGCTGTCTGGTTTAAAATGTCCTCGATGTCTGCATCTGCTTCTACTTCATCAGACATATAGTAATCAGCAACGATATCATATGCATCAGATAAGGTCTTGAAGTTATCCTGAAGGATTGCAAAGGTCTCATCAGATACTGCGCCGTCTGCTGCTTCTGCGTCAGCTGCTCCATCTGCTTCCTGCATTCCATCTACAAGCATGGAGAGTGCATCCAGAATATCAACCATTGCGCTGTTTAAATCCTCTGCATCTGCTTCTGTCATGCTGTCCTGTGTGATTTCACCCATCTGGTTGATCACATCTGCTGCCTTGTTCATTGTATCCTCGATGTCAGCGTCTGCTGCGATCTCATCACTGCTGTAAAGCTCTGCTACCGCATTATAAGCTTCTACCATGGTTGCGTAATTATCCTGCAGGATTTCAAAGGTCTCATCTGATACCATATCGCCTGCATCTTCTGTATCTGCTGTGTCCTCTGCTGTGTCCTCTGCTGTTTCTTCCACTGCAGTATCCTCAGCAGCTGTCTCCTCAGAACCGCCGCCACATGCCGTAAGCAGCGCTGCTGCCATAACACCTGCCATGATCATTGCCAAAAACTTCTTTTTCATAATAACTCTTGTCCTCCTAAACTTTCTTTCTTTTTATTTGTTTTTGTTTCTGAAAGACATTCTATCCAAACAAGCGGCAGGTGGCAACTTCCAAAAAAGGAAATTCGGAATGCAAAATTCGTACTTGACTTTTTTATATTTTTATGATAATGCGCCTTCTTTAAATTTCGCAATTTCTTCCAGATATTTTTGTCCCAAGGGGCTGATAGAAACTCCCCTTCTCTTCAGATAACCAATGGTCATCACTTCATCTGACTTCAGCTTTACCGCACAGTAATCAGAGCCGTTCAGATCTTCGCTGATAATTCCGGAGCAGAGCGTATAGCCGTTTAATCCGATCATCAAATTCAGCATGGTTGCCCTGTCATTTGCCTTGATCAGCTGTTTGTAGGCATAGGTGCTGAGCACCTCCTCCGCAAAGTAAAAGGAATTGTTGGCTCCCTGTTCAAAGGAAAGGCAAGGGTATTCGGACAGCTCCTCCAGGGCAATCTCATCCTTGCCCGCAAGTGGATGGCCCTTCCAGATATACACATAAATGCCGCAGGGAAAAAGCTCGTGGAATTCCAGGGAAAGCTCCCGGAAAAGCTTTGTCAGCACCGCCCTGTTAAAATCGTTCAGATAAAGAATGCCGATTTCGCTTCGGAAATTCTTTACATCCTCAATCACTTCATAGGTTTTGGTTTCATGAACTGCAAATTCATATTCATCCATGCCAAACTGCTTGACCATTTCCACAAAAGCCTTCACCGCAAAGGAATAGTGCTGCATGGAAACGCTAAACCTCTTTTTGCTGTTCTTCTTTTCAATGTAACGATCCTCCACCAGCCGGTACTGATCCACTACCGCCCTTGCATAGCCCAGAAATTCCTCTCCCTCCGGAGTGATCATTACGCCCCTGTTGCTTCTGTTAAAGATCGTGATCCCGATTTCCTCCTCCAGCTCCCTCATTGCCTGGGAAAGACTCGGCTGTGCAATAAACAGTTCCCTTGCCGCTTCGTTCATGGAACCTGTGTCTGCGATGGCTATTACATATCTAAGCTGTGTCAGTGTCATGTTGTTCTCCTATCTTTTTCATTTCTGCTTGCATTTGCTTGCACATGCTATCATTATTGGATATACTAGTGTGATTTTTATGGCAAATACATCAGCAGTTTATGCCCGTATTGATACAGGACTAAAAGAAAATGCAGAAAATATTCTCGCACAACTCGGCATTTCCCCTTCAAGTGCAATTCAAATGCTCTATAGTCAGATTGTTCTTACAAGAGGTATTCCTTTCAGTCTTCAGCTGCCTTCTGCGAGACCAACAGCGATCGGCGATATGAACCGCACAGAATTAGATGCTGAACTTGCAAAGGAGTTTGGTATATGGATGATGCCTATTCTATCGTTTACTCATCAGAAGCCCTGAATGATCTAAAAGAAATTTATTCCTACATCGCTTTTACTCTTCTTGCTTCCAGCGCCGCCGAAGGCCAGGTAAACCGAATAAGAAAAGCAATTCGTTCTCTTACCTCCATGCCGTTCAGAAACCCTATATCAGATCATCCTCTTCCTTCGTAAGAAAAGGCCCCGGAACTGTGGTTCCGGGGCCTGCCCTGTATTCTTCCGACTCTTTTATTATACACGATCAGAAGGATTTATTCAAAGGGGATTACTGCGCCGTCATAGGTGTCGTTGATGTAATTCTTAATGGTGTCGGACTTTAATACATCCACCAGCGCTTTGATCTTATCAGCGTTTTCATTTCCTTCCTTCACTGCGATCACGTTTACATAGGTTTTTGCTGCTTCGGAGTCGCTGCTCTCATATGCAAGGGAGTCCTTTGCTACGGAATAGCCAGCTTCCAGTGCGTAGTTACCGTTTAATACCACATAAGCAACCTCGCCTACTACTCTGGGAACCTGTGCTGCCTCCAATTCAACGATCTCCAGGTTGTAAGGATTTTCTTCAATATCATTGACAGTTGCCTCAAGTCCTGCACCCTCCTTTAAGGTGATCAGTCCGTTGTCCTGTAACAGAAGCAGTGCTCTTGCCTCGTTTGTGGTATCATTGGGTACTGCAACGCTGTCGCCGTCTGCTACCTCTGCAAGGTCTGACTTGGTTCCGGGATAAATTCCGAAGGGCTCGTAGTGGATGCCGCCTGCATTTACAAGGTGTGTTCCCTTTTCTGCATTAAAGCTGTCAAGGTAAGGGATGTGCTGAAAATAGTTGGCGTCAAAGTCGCCGCTTTCCACTACCTCGTTGGGCTGAACATAATCATCAAAAACGGTTACCTGAAGGTCATATCCCTGTTCTGCCAGAATCGGCTTTGCCTGCTCTAAGATCTCTGCATGAGGGGTTGCGGATGCGGCTACCTTGATCACCTTATCATCTCCGCCTGACTTGGAACCACAGCCTGAAAGGGCTCCCACTACAAATGCTCCTGTAAGTAAAATTACTAAAAACTTTTTCATAATATTTCTCCTCCTAAGAATGTTTCTCTTTGTTCGATAGACAGAGTATAGCATCTCCCTTTTCTTTTGTACAATATTGAAAAAATCTGGCCAGTTATAGGAGATGCCTATGACAGACCAGATCATTTTTTCAGTATCTTTTTATTCTAATTCTGACAGCCCTGTATAAAGCTCGTAGTAACGGCCCTTCTGCGCCAGCAGATCCTTGTGGTCGCCGCGCTCTATGATCACGCCGTTTTCCAGCACCATAATGGCATTGGCATTTCTGACTGTAGAAAGCCTGTGGGCGATCACCAGCGTCGTTCTCTGTTCCATCAGCCGGTCCATTCCCCGTTCAATATGCTTTTCCGTCCTGGTATCTACTGAACTGGTCGCCTCATCCAGGATCAGGACAGGCGCCTTGGAAATCGCAGCCCTGGCAATATTGATCAGCTGTCTCTGGCCCTGGCTCAAATTAGCTCCATCTCCTTCCAGCATGGTGTCATAGCCATGCTCAAGGCGCATGATAAAGGAATGGGCGCTGGCAGTCCTTGCCGCCTGCTCTACTTCTTCATCTGTGGCGTCCAGACGTCCGTACCGGATGTTTTCCCGGACAGTTCCCGTAAACAGATGGGTGTCCTGAAGCACCATGGAAATATTTTTTCTCAGATCATCCCTTTTAATCTGGGTGATGGGGATCTGATCCAGTGTGATCATTCCCTTGTCAATATCGTAAAAGCGGTTGATCAGATTTGTAATGGTGGTCTTTCCTGCGCCGGTAGAACCTACAAAAGCAATTTTCTGTCCCGGCTTCGCGTAAAGGGAAATGTCCTTCAAAATAGTTTTATCAGGAAGATAACCGAAGGTCACATGATCTAAAGTAACGGCTCCCCGCACAGGCTTATAATAATTCTGTTCATCCTCCCTGCACACATCTGCAAGAAAGCCCTCCTGCTTTGTCAGTTCGTTTTGTCTGGGGATCACATAAAAGCTTCCCTGTTCATCAGTTTCCATGCCGATGGCATTTTCAGGGTCTTCCTCCTCCTGCTTTTCATCCATGACGGCAAACACGCGCTCTGCGCCGGCAAGGGCTGAAAAAATGGTATTGACCTGCATTGCCACCTCGTTAATGGGCCTGGAAAACTGCCTGGAATAATTGACAAATACGGTAAGTCCGCCTACATCAAAGCCTCTAAGGACGCAGAGGATGCCTCCGATACAGGCCGTCAGGGAATAGCTGACCTGACTTAGATTCCCCATCACAGGCCCCATGATCCCTCCAAAGAACTGGGCCCCGATCTGCTTTCTGCGCAGATCCTGATTTAAATATTCAAACTCTTCCTTTGCCTCCTGCTCATGGCAGAATACCTTTACCACCTTCTGTCCGGTAACGGTCTCCTCAATGTAACCGTTCATGGTTCCGATGGCGGCCTGCTGGGCCTGATAATATTTCCGGCTCTTTCCTCCCACTAGCTTCACAGCCTTAAGCATCAGGGGGATCATCACAATCGTGATCAAAGTCAGCCATACGTTGGTATAGAGCATCAGCGCAAAGGTACCGATAATGCTGATGGTTCCGGAGATCAGCTGTACAACGGTATTGTTCAGCATTTCCCCTACTGCATCCACATCATTGGTAAAGCGGCTCATCACATCCCCGTGATTGTTGGTGTCATAATATCTCACCGGAAGCTTTTGCAGCTTTTCAAACAGCTCGTTTCTGAGCTTCTGAATGGCATTCTGGGAAATGCCGATCATGATCTTCTGCTGCAGGTACTGTGCCAGCACTGCCGCCACATAAATAGCAGCCATGACGCTGATCCCCTGCAAAAGCTTTGATACGCTCCCCTCGTCAGAGGTCAGTCCGTTGATAATGGGACGAAGCATATAGGAGCCGGCCAGGTTTGCAGCCGTTCCGCCTACCACGCATAACAGCACGATAAAAAGCTTCCATTTTTCATGGGCAATATAGCCAAACAGCCTTCCCACCGTAGCGCCAGCATTTTTAGGCTTTCTGCCTCCCATGGCAGCGCCCTTTCCGGGTCTTCCCATTCCCCTTCCCCTGCCGGGCGGCATGAGCGCATCTGCATTTTGGGCGGGATTTAATTTCTCTTCATATTTCTTTTTCAGATATTCCAGCTTTTCCGGTTTCATGATGCGCTCGCCTCCTTATCCATCTGGGAATAATAGATTTCCTGGTAGGCCTGACATCCTGCAAGCAGTTCCTCATGGCTGCCCTTTCCCACGATCTGACCTTCCTCCAGCACCAGAATTTCATCTGCCTCCATCACAGAGGTAATTCTCTGGGCGATCACGATCTTGGTGGTATCCTTCAGGGTAGTGCCAAAGCTTTCCCTGATCTTTGCCTCTGTTGCCGTATCCACTGCGCTGGTGGAATCATCCAGGATCAGGATCTTGGGCTTTTTGATCAGCGCCCTGGCAATGCAGAGTCTCTGCTTTTGTCCTCCGGAGACATTTACGCCTCCCTGCCCCAGCTCTGTCTCATAGCCTTTTACAAAGCCCGACACAAAGCCATCTGCCTGGGCGGCTCTGGCCGCCTGCAGAATTTCTTCCCGGGAGGCCTCTTCATCCCCCCACATTAAATTCTCCATAATAGACCCTGAGAAAAGCACATTTTTCTGTAATACCATTCCCACGCCCTGACGCAGGTTCTGAAGGGAATAATCCTTTACATTTACGTCGTCTACCAGGATTTCGCCCTGATCTGCGTCATAGAGTCTTGGGATCATCTGCACCAGCGTTGTCTTTCCGCTTCCGGTGCCGCCGATAATTCCAAGGACCTTCCCGCTTTCGATCTGAAAGCTGATATGGGACAGCACTGCTTCCTTATTATCCTTATAATAACGGAAGGTTACATCTTTAAATTCCACCTTCCCGCTTTCTACCTTTTTATCCGGTTTTGCACAGCCTTCATCTGTCAGGGTGACCTTTGTATCCAGCACCTCCGTAATACGATGAAGGGACGCCATGGCCCTGGAGCACTGCAAAAGCACCATTGCCAGCATCATCAGTGACATCAGGATCTGCACAATGTAAGAGGTGAAGGCGGTCAGATCTCCTACCGGCATGGTGCCTGCCAGGATCTGTTTTCCTCCAAACCACACAACTCCAAGGGTTGTCAAATTCATGATCAGCATCATAATGGGCATATTTAAGATCACCACATTAAAAGCGCTCAGACTGGACTCCTTCAGTTCCTCATTGGATCTGGCAAATTTCTCTTCCTCGTATTCTCCCCTCACAAAGGATTTGATCACCCGGACATTGGTCAGCACCTCCTGAATATTGGAATTCAGGGCGTCCAGCTTCTTCTGCATCATATTAAACCGGGGAAAAGCAGTTTTGATTACCAGTCCGATCAAAAGTACCAGCACCGGGATCACCACCAGGATCACAAGGGCAAGCTCGGCATTCATCATAAAGGCCATGATCAGCGCTCCGATCAGCATTCCCGGCGCCCTGAGCATCATACGGAGCGCCATGTTGATCAGATTCTGCACCTGGGTCACATCATTGGTCAGCCTGGTCACCAGGGAGCCTGTGCTGTACTGATCCAGATTGGCAAAGGAGAACTGCTGTACCTTTTGAAAGGTATCGCTGCGCAGGTCAGCTGAAAAGCTGATGGCTGCTTTGGCTGCAAAATAAGCGCCTCCCACGCCTCCTGCCATCATAAAAAGCGCCGTGAGCACCATCACCGCCCCCATGGAAATAATATAGGGTACATCATGGTTTGCAGCCCCGATATTAATGATGTTGGCCATAAACTTTGGTAAAAGCACCTCACCGACCACTTCCACGATCATTAAAATAGGCCCAATGATAAATGCGGAAAGGTAAGGCTTAATATACTTCCAATAACGTTTCATAATCTCCTCCTATTCTTTTTATTTTAAGAGAGAGTCATAATAATTCTCTCCATTTTTCATAATTCTTTTCAGATAATCGGAAAGAGCCTCCATCTCCTCACAGGAAAAATCCTGAAGAAGGAAGTCCTCGATCTCCCCAAAATACCGGTGGCTGATCTCAATGGCTTTTTTCCCTTTTTCCGTGATCACCACCCGGTTCATCCGGTTGTCCAGTTCATCACAGGCTCTGCTGATATGCCCTGACTTTTCCAGCTTCTTTAAGGAAACGGCCACTGCGGCCGGAGACACCTCCAGCTTTTCCGCCAGCATGGTCTGGGTAAAATCCGGGTGAGCTCCCAGCATCATCAGGATCCTGTGCTGGCTCCTGTAAACCCCTGTATCCTTCACCTTTCTGTCAATACAGCGCTTCACAGCCTGATCCGACTGCCGGAAAAGGTTAATGATCTCTCTTTGTTTTTCCTTCCGCTCTTCCTTTTTCATGGTCTGCTCCTTTGTTAATTAGTTAATATTTAACTAGTTAACTTTTTAAGTAGTATACTCCTCTTTTTTCTGAAAAGTCAACCACTATTTCTATTTTTTTGCTACACACCGGCCGCATGTTTCTATAAAACGCAGGCCACCAAAAGCTTTCTCAGTCCATAAAAAGCCAGTAAATGAAGGGGATAATACAGATAAAAGAAATACCGCATGGAAAGCCCTCTTTTTCCATTGTAAAATGCAATGGGCACAAAGGAAAGACAGGCCGTCGGCTCCCAGAAAAAGCTGGCGCAGCCCATGATAAGCTGGGTGCCTTTGTTTTGCCTGAACAGGTACAAAAGCGCTATGGACAAAATGCCCATATAACGATAATCCGCATGGATGGCATTACTCAAAAAAGCAGCGGCGCTCATGCAAAGCAGGATGCACAGCGTGCGCAGCACAAGGTTCCGTATCCTTTTTTCCAGACTCTCAATGCCCCAGAGCATCAGCATTCCGATCAGCAGGGTAAAAAACACATTCTGCCCCTTCATGCTTATGGGTTCCCGGTAAAAAGCCAGGTCAAAGGGCACCTCTGAAAGCAGGGCAAACAAAAACAGTCTTGCTGCATAGCGGCTCCTGCTTTTTGTATGTAAAAAGCCCTCTACCAGAAGAAAAATAAAAATGGGAAAGGCCAGTCTTCCTATAAGCAGCCTGCAGATCTGATAAGCCAGATAAAAAAAGCCCACGCTTCCCTGCTGCAGCAGTCCTCCTATATAGGTCAATGAGTAATCGCTGACCGAGGTAATTCCATAATAGGCAAGCATGGTGCCTAAAAGAGTATAGGCCCCATGATCTACTGTCATCGAAATCAATGCAATTATTTTTAAGGCGCTTCCGCTGATCCCTTTTTTCATAACACTCTCCGTCACACAAGCTCTTTGCAGTTCTCCTCCATACTACCAAGCCTTTTTCGCTTTCGCAACTGAGACTTTTGGCGGATATTCCAAACTGGTATTATAAAAAAGTTTCAAATTGGTACTTTTTGATATGCCACTCCTGTGTATAATTAGGTTTCATAAAATACATAACGAAATGAGGAGGCACATGATGAAAAAACAAACAACACAGAAAATTGCATTAACCGGACTGATGGCAGCCCTTTCCTATGTGGTCTTTACCTTTTTACAGATTAAGATCCCTCTTCCCGGAGGAGATGCAACCTCCATCCACCTTGGAAACGCCGTCTGCGTTCTTGGCGCTTTATTGCTCGGCGGTGTTTACGGCGGCCTGGGAGGCGCTATCGGCATGACCATCGGCGACCTTTTGGATCCTGTTTATATTGTATATGCTCCCAAAACCTTTTTATTAAAGTTCTGCATCGGTCTGATCACCGGTCTGATCGCACATAAGATCGGAAAGATCACCATCGAAACAGATACCAAGAAAGTAGCTCTCTTTACCACCCTTGCCGCAGCAGGTGGCCTGCTCTTTAACGTGATCTTTGATCCCCTGGTTGGCTACTTCTACAAGCTTGTCATTCTGGGAAAGCCTGCCGCAGAGCTGACGCTGGCATGGAACGTTGCTGCAACCTCCATTAACGCAGTGACCTCCACCATCGTATCTGTCCTGATCTACATGGCCCTGCGCCCTGCCTTGAAGAAAGCGGGTCTTTTCTTTACCTTAAGCAAATAAGACTGACAGCTCCCATTTTCGGGAGCTGTTTTGTTTCTTCTATTTAAAATACACGCTTATGTTTCCCATATTGCAGGTCAGCCTGTAAGTGTCTGCAGCCTGGTGATCCAGGGTTCTTTCTGTAGAAAAGGCGGAAAAGCTGTCGCTTCCAATGTCAATATTGCCCATGGCACAGTCAATTTCATAGTTATGATCCGTTTCCTCTCCTTCCAGAATAAAATCCAGATTTCCCATATCGCAGGTTGCATCCAGTTCTCCGCTGATTGCTCCTTCAAAGGAGCAGTCTCCCATACCGATCTCCAGCCTTGCATCCTGCACCTGCATCCGGTCAATCTGCATACGCCCGGCTCCAATTTCTCCTTCAAATTCACCGGTCTCCATGTCTGAAAGCGTCATCTCTCCGGCGCCTATGACGGCATGGATCTTCTGGAACGTGAAACCGGAAGGGATCTCCACAGTGATCTCATTTCCGCTCTCCCCTATATTTTCAAACCAGGAACGGTTTTCATCCCTTGCAAAACCTTCTATATAAAGAGTACCATCCTTCTCATAATAGCTGCATTTTCCTCCGCCTGTCATGCTGATATGGATCTGCCCGTCCTCTGTATCCTTTTTCTGTACCTGCAGATACCCCATGGACAGATCAAGATCCAGATTTTGCACTGCCTCCGGATCGATCTTATCCTCCACGATTTCTCCGGCGCTGTAAGTTTTTTCATTAACCGTCAGTGTCTGGAAAAACGGATCATTGTGACTGTCCAGATTATCAACGCCGTTAAAAAAAGAGTCTATCGCTGTTGCAGCCTGCTTTCCGATCCTGCCCGGAAAAATATCACTTCTGAGCGTTCCCGCCGCTCTGCCTCCTCCGGCTGCCAGGCAGATGGCAAGCATGATAAATCCTACTGCAAAGAAAACTCCTGCCGTGATCAGGCTTCCTTTTATAAACTTTTTCATTTAAGCCGCCTCCTTTTTTTCAAAAATTTTGCGGAAGATATATCCGATTCCCTGACAGATGGCCGGTATGAGCTTTCCTACTAAAAGCACCGTCAGGATCATAAACAAGACCCCAAGTGCGGCGCAGATAAATCCTGCCCCGATCATGCCGATGGCCGCTACCGGGTTCTCAAGGAAAATTCCAAACCCGACGATCACAAGAGCGATAGCCGTAACATAAAGCGCCAGCGCTGTGGCTCCAAAGCCGATCACCAGGCCGATCACTGCCATGAAAATGCTGAAGATGACGCCGATCACAGATCCTGCAATTCCCAGGATCACGGGAGATAAGAAAATACCTCCTATTACAAGCAGGACAATAGCCCAGCCGGGCAGCGGATCTTTTTTCTGATCCTTTGGAGGCGTTTTTTCCTGCGTCTTCGCTCCGCTCCCTTTCTGCTCACCGGAGGCTGCCTGAACCTTTTCCAGCATAAATCCGTTTTCTGTAAATTCTCCTGCGCCGGTGTTGTCCCCCAGACCATCCTTTACGATCTGTGCAACCTGTCCGGGACTTCCAAGAGCCTTAATAACCTCCTGCTCGTTCTCCTTTCCGGCATCATTAAAATAATCATTATAATATTGAAGTGCTTCTTCTCTCTCACTTGGTGAAATATCAGACAGCAGTTCTTCCAACTGCCTCATGAATTCCCATCTGCTCATTTTATTTCCTCACTTTCATCCCTCAAAGATTTTATTGATTTTTGCTGAATATCTGTGCCATTCACTCTCATACAGATTTAACTGCAAGCGTCCCTTTTCCGTGACCTTGTAATACCGCCTGTTCCGTCCTGCGCACTCCATGTCATAGACCTCCAGGCATTCCTCCTTTAGCAGCCGCCTCAGTACCGGATATAACGTAGATTCCGAAAGCTCTATGACCTGTCTTACATCCTGGGTGATCTTGTAGCCATAGGCTCCTTCCGGCTCCCGCGAGACAACAGCCAGCACAATGGCGTCCAAAAGTGCCGCTCCTGTATTAAAAACCATACCCTTGCTCCTTTCTTCCTGATGAATATTCTTTCCTGGATCCAAAGCTTATGTTTTATAATATTATATGCTGTATAATATTGTTTCTTGTTTACTTACTATACGCCATATAATATTGTTTTGTCAATAGCTTAAGAAGAAAAAAATAAGCAGGGAACAGCCGGCCTCAAAAGTTTACTTTTGGAAGCGGTTACCCCCTGCCTATTTTATGTTTATCTTTCTTCTCTTATTTGCCGCCTATCTTTCCATTTTCCAAAAGGCTGCACTGTACGGCTCAAGCTGGCTGCCGCCTCCAAAGTCATGGAGCTTTCCGGTGATCAGATCCACTGCCTGTCCGCATCCCGCATCAAAATGAGCGGTATAGGGCTGATCGTCCGCATTGATGGCTACAAGCACTCTTTCTCCCTCTGTCTTTCTCTCAAAGATACACTGCCTGTTGGTCAGAACCACAGAACGGAAATCTCCGTAGTTTAATGCCTTTGACTGCTTCTTTGCCTCTGCAAGCCTGCTGATCCATTCGGACAGCTCATTAAACACAGGCGCTTCAAAGCAGGCGCGGAGCGCCGGATCTCCCTGGTTCTTTTCTGCCTTTGCTCCCCATTCGCTTCCATAATATACACAGGGAATTCCCGGCATGCCAAAGCAAAGCGCATAAATCAGGGGCAGATGCTTTTCATTGTTTAAGATACTGGCTACCCTGGTCACATCATGATTGTCCACAAAGGACAGCATATGCTTTCCTTTATAAAGAGTCCAATTCTCCGGCCCAAACTGACGGAGCAGGGAATGTACGATCTCAAACAGGTTCATGCTGTTAAAGCTGGAATACAATCCCTTATAGCATTCGTAGTTGGTAGCTGAATGAAGCATGGCATCATTGACCATCCGGTTATAATCTCCGTGAAGCATCTCTCCCAAAAGGTAAAAATCCTCCTTCAGCCCATCCGTAAAGCTCCTCAGCCTTCTGACAAAGTTTTCGTCCAGACAATACGCCACATCCAGTCTCAGTCCATCTATCTGAAATTCCTCTACCCAATATCTCACAGCGTCAAAGATATGCTGTACCACCTCTTCATTTTGAAGGTTCAGCTTCACAAGATCATAATTTCCTTCCCAGCCTTCATACCATAATCCGTCATTATAGCCCGAGTTGCCTCCCAGATTGATATGAAACCAGTTAAGATAAGGGGAATTCTCCCGGTTGCGGATCACATCCTGGAACTGGTAGAAGCCTCTGCCCACATGATTAAATACTCCGTCAAGCACTACACGGATCCCATTTTCATGAAGCTTTTCACATACCTGCTTAAAATCCTCATTGGTTCCCAGTCTGACATCAAGCTTCTTATAATCTCTGGTGTTATAGCCATGTGTGTCGGATTCAAATACCGGTGAAAAATAAACTGCATTGATCCCCAGCTTTTTCATATGGGGGATCCATTCCTCCACCTTGCGGATCCGATGCTCCAACACTCCGTCATTTTCAAAAGGCGCCCCACAAAATCCAAGGGGATAAATCTGATAAAATACACTTTCATATGCCCACATTTCTTACGTCTCCTTATTTTATCATTTTGTATTTCTACCGGTTCTTATTTTATCATATTCTGTATTCAGGGTATATATTTTCCACCAAAAAACTGTTTTGACTATTCCGGACAATTTTAGGGTTCTTTTGATTGACTAGCCAAGTATTTTTTTAAATTTGCATTTCTGGTCTTGCAGTTTTTTTCTTTTTCCATTTTTCTATCCACAAATAAAAAAGGGTAATTTTTCGAGAAATCCCCCATTTCCACAAAGTTATCCACAATGACACAAGTGTCATGTTTGGTATAATTCGGCGTCATTTCATCTCATGTCCTTCATTTTTCAAAGCCATTCATCCCAGAAGCGCTCCACCCGTCTGGCAATAGCCTCCAGGGAAACCTGTTCATAGCTGTCCCATTCTCTTGGGAACATCCTGAGATACTGACTGGTCAAGAAACGTTCATCCAGAAGGGCCACGATCCCCACATCCTCTACGGTACGGATGACCCTGCCTGCCGCCTGTAATACCTTATTCATACCCGGATATTTATAGGCGTAATCAAAGCCGTTTTCTCCCTGTTCATCAAAGTATCTCTTCAGGATCTCTCTTTCATTGCACACCTGGGGAAGGCCGGTTCCCACGATCACCGCTCCGATCAGGCGGTCATGCTTTAAATCGATCCCTTCACTGAAAATCCCTCCCAGAACGCAGAAGCCAAGCAGCGTTTCCTCCTCCCCCTCCTTATCAAACCGGGACAAAAAGGCTTCCCTTTCCTCCTCATCCATATATTCCTCCTGGACAAGGCACTTTTCTTCCCCTGAAAAATTTCTCACATAGCTGTCATAGACACTCTGCAAAAAGGCATGGGAAGGAAAAAAGATCAAATAGTTTCCTGCCCGCCTTTGCGTGATCCTATGAATATAGGCTGCAATATTATAATATTCCGTTTCAGATCTTCTGGTATATTTGCTGGTCACATCCTCTGCAATAAAAAGTCCCTTGCGCCTTTGGTCAAACACTGATCTGGCATAGACCTCGTAATCCTCCTGATCTCCCCCCAGCAGGCTCTTATAATATTGAATGGGCAGAAACGTAGCGGAAAAGAGAATGGTGCTCCGCCCCCTGCTCATACATTCCTTCAGATTTTTAGATGGATTTACACAAAACAGGCGGAAGGAAAAGCCTGCATCCGACTCCATCTGAGTATAAATCACATAATTGCGGTCAAGCTTATCGCTTATCAGCAGAAAATGGGAGATCTCAAAGTAAAAATCAAGCACCTCCTGCTTAATGGGACTTTCCTCATGATCCTCCAGATAGTCGCTCATTATCCCGGACAGTCTCTGCACCGCCCCGATAAAGGGCGCCGCCTGTTCGCTGTCCAGATAGCGGTAGGTCTCACACTCCCTTTTTAGCTCCAGCAGCTCCCTGTTGCAGCGCTCAAGCTGACGGTACATCCGGCCGTCATAATCCTTCACCGTCCTTTTCAGCGCCAGAAAGTCCTCCTTTAAAAGGACAGCGCTGTACATCTCCCTTCCTCTGTCCACCAAATTGTGGGCCTCGTCCACCAGGAAAAGATAATCCTCCTTTACTCCTTCCGAAAAGAAACGCTTCAGATACACATGGGGGTCAAACAGATAGTTGTAATCGCAGATCACCGCATCTGCAAAAAGGCTCATATCCAGACACATTTCAAAAGGACACACACTATGCTTTCTTGCATATTCCTCAATAGTCTCCCTTTTGAAGTTGTCTGATTCAGTCAACAGGTCGTAAATGGCATCATTGATCCTGTCAAAGTGTCCCTTGGCATAAGGGCAATACTCCGGATTACACTGGGTTTCTTCCATAAAACAGATTTTGTCCTTAGCGGTCAATATCACAGACTTTAAGGATAAGCCCTGTTCCCTCATCAAGGAAATGGCCTCGTCTGCCACTGTCCTTGTAATGGTCTTGGCCGTCAGGTAAAAAAGCTTCTGTCCCCTTCCCTCTCCCATAGATTTCACTGCCGGGAACAGTGTGGAAAGGGTCTTCCCTACTCCTGTGGGCGCTTCCAGAAAAAGCTTCCTGCTGTGGTAAATGGTCTGATATACATAGGTGACCAGTTCCTTCTGTCCTTCCCGGTAAGGAAATGGAAAGCCCAGCTTCTTAATGGAGTCCTGCCGCTTTTTCTGCCATTTGGTCTGATAATCCGCCCATTTACGGTATTCCTTCAGGACATCCATAAACCAGTCCTCCAGTTCCTTCATTTCATATTCAAAATGGAAATAACGGATTTCCTCTGTTTCTATATTGCAGTAGGTCAGCCGTACCCTGACCCTTTTTAACTGATTTTGGCTTCCGTAAATATAAGCATAGCATTTCGCCTGGGCTACATGGACGGAGGCTGCCTCTTTCATCTTATGGATATCACGATAGGTTCCCTTGATCTCATCTACCGTTACTGTCACCACATCTCCATAGGCAGGCGGAATATCTGTCAGGGCAAGCTCCGGAATGGCAGCCGCTTCTCCTATGGGCTGTATAATGATCCCATCTGCCCGTCCCTCAATGCGGATATCATAATCCTCTGTATGCATCACATAACGAAGGGACACCTCCGCATGATAATCCGGCCCCATTCTTCGCTGGATCATGCGGTGAATTCTTCCCCCCTCTAACATGCTGTTATCGGCAGTGGTCACTCTTCTGTTGTCAATATCACCGGAACGCAGAATAAATTCTACCAGATTCCTGACTGAAATTCTGATCTCCACTATCCTTTTCCTTCCTGCCATCAAGCGCTTTCTGCTTATCCAAAATCAAGATCTGCCTGCTTTCCTGCCATAAGGTATTTCCTGCAACAAAAAAACTCCCTATGAAGATAGTACGCTATCTCACATAGGGAGTCAATGATGCGTGCAGGGGATTGCCTGCTATCAGCAGGCAAGTGCCAGGCGGTTCATAAACTGTTCAAAGCCTTCGTCATATCCGTTATAGGATACGGTCAGCGGATGCTTTAAATCAAGTCCCAGAACCCCTACAATGGATTTGGCATCTACCACAAATCTGTTATAGGATATATCAATGTCAAAATCACATTTGCTGGCTGCTGCCACAAATTCTTTGACTTCATCAAGTCTCAGCATGATCTTTCGCTGCATCATAAAATCATCACCTTTCTTTAAAATCACTTAAACTAAACTAAAATTTAAGTCAAAAAACGTTTTCCGGTGTTTTATTGAGATTAGCACCATTATCAGTATTTGTAAAGTACTTTTTTTAATACAATGCGGCAGCTATTTTATTCCTCTTTTTTCAAATTCCGTCATATATTTCCGGTACCTGATCGGCAGCATATTCCTTTGAAGAGTTGCGTTTCTGCGCTCCTTAATTGCTATACTATGGAAAAAGCTTGTAAAAAGTTCACTATACCTTTTCTCTCCCTCTGAAAAGGCATGGTCAAATTCAAGCTTCTCCTCTCCTCCCGATATCAGATACCAGTCCTTTCCTGCCGGGTGCATGGCAAATAGGTTGCGTACCTGATCATGGATCACGAAATTTTCAAGGGGCAGTCTGTCTGCAAAATGGGGAACCACAAAGGTAAGCACGTTATTCTTAGGGCCGATAGGCGCATACAGGATTCCATTTTCCAGCTCCCTAAAGCGGATAAACTCAATATGAAAATGAACCTCATTTGCCGTAAACCTGGCAAGCTCAAATACCCTGTGCACATAAGGGTCTGCCAGATTTCCCATAACCTGTCTGCCGTCCCTCATCTTAAGGCCGGTTACCACGGTCTTATAGACCGCCTCTGCCTTATCTGCCTCCCTGCTTGCAAGAGCGCGGCAGATTGCCAGATAGGTCTCTGTTCCCAGCCTGTTTCCTATGGTTCTGGCTACCTTTGCCGCTTTGCCTTCATCCACCTGGCATTTCTCATAGACGGCAAACAGTCTGGGATTTTCTTCTTCTCCAAGGCACAGGTGAAGGGTGCTGTGGGGCCTGCGCCTGAGGTAGGCATCATAGATCCCGGTAAAAACGCCCTCCAGGGAATCCGTACATTCCAGATATAGTTCTTCCTCCATATTCATCACCATGCCTTCCAAAATCTGCAAGCTTTGTCCGTCCCGCTCATGCAGGATGTCCTCTGATTGCTGTCCTGTCTCCTTCAGCTGCCTGCGGCAAGTTTCCACTTCTCTTCCAGGGTATCATCAAACAATGAAAGCTGGCGGTACGTCATTCCATCCCGGTCAAAGGGCAGTCTTTCCTTGGGGTTGATCAGGTTTCTTGTAATATAATCCTCCTCCAGCTTGGTGGAATACATCATCCTGCCGCTGCAGGTAATAAAGTAAAGCGCCCTCTTTAAGGTTACCCCGATCTTCTTCAGATCCTCAAAGGTCAGGTTTCCGTTTCTCCTGGCACTTACAATTCTCTGGGCGCTTTTCACGCCGATCCCGGGTACCCGCAGGATCGTCCGGTAATCTGCCCGGTTGATCTCTACCGGGAACTGTTCCAGATGTCGCAGCGCCCAGTCTGCCTTGGGATCCAGCAGAATATTAAAATTAGGCTTGTCCTCGCTTAAAAGCTCTGAGGCCTGAAATCCATAAAACCGCAGCAGCCAGTCTGCCTGATACAGTCTGTGTTCCCTGAGAAGGGGCGGGCCTCCGGGCAGTGCCGGAAGTTCCTTATCCTCATTTACAGATACAAATGCGGAATAATAAACTCTCTTTAAATCAAATTTCTGATACAGATTTTCTGCCACTGTGATCAGCTGGTAATCGCTTTCCGGGGTTGCTCCCACGATCATCTGGGTGGACTGGCCTGCCGGTACAAAGGACGGAGCATTCCGGTACAAGGTCAGCTCATTCTTATTCTGGCTGATGCCCTGCTGTATCTGCCGCATGGGCAGAAGGATATTCTTTCTGTGTTTATTGGGGGCCAGTCTGGAAAGCCCCTCTGCTGTGGGCAGCTCCAGATTTACGCTCATACGATCTGCAAGCAGCCCCATACGGGCGATCAGCTCCGGATCTGCCCCGGGGATCGTCTTCACATGAATATATCCCTGAAAGCGGTACTTCGTCCGCAGCTTGTAAACTGCTTCATAAATCAGCTCCATGGTATAAGTAGGGCTCTTAATGATACCGGAGCTTAAAAATAACCCTTCTATATAATTTCTCCGGTAAAACTGGATGGTTAGCTCACAGATCTCATCCGGTGTGAAGCTGGCTCTCGGCACATCATTAGACCTTCGGTTAATGCAGTATTTACAGTCATAGCTGCATTCATTGGAAAAAAGCACCTTTAAAAGGGAAATACACCTGCCGTCTGAACTGAAGCTATGGCAGATCCCAGCCTTTGAGGCATTGCCGATCCCTGTGCCATCCCCCCTTCGCTCTACGCCGCTTGAGGAACAGGACACATCATATTTCGCCGCATCAGAAAGGATCCCCAGCTTCTCCATAAGGGTCTGCTCTCTTTCTCCTTCATAAATCTGCAGTTTTTGCTTCCCCGGAACTAAAAAATTGCTTTCCACAGGCGCACCTCTTTCGAACATTTGTTTGTTCTTATCATAGCACACCTTCCTGTGGAAAGCAATCCTTTTTTCGAATGTTTGTTCGTATTTATACAGAAGTACCTGAAAGATACTTGGGCTCTTCCGTCTGCTTTTTGCTCCTGCTTTTTTCCTCATACATCAGCCGGTCTGCCTTTTTCAGGCATTCATCAATCCCGCTCTCGTCCACCACGCAGTAGCCAACGGAAACGGCATATTGATATTCTGTCTGCTCAGCCGCTCTCCGAACCGCAGCACGGAATTCCCTGTAGGCCTCTTCAAAATCCTCCATCCTTTCCACTCTGGAAAGAACACAGAACTCATCTCCTCCAATGCGGTAACAGTTTCCAACCCCTTCAAAGCTTTGCTTTAAAAGGGAGCCGGTTCTGATGATCGCTTCATCTCCCTTGGTATGTCCCAGACCGTCATTGATCTTCTTCAGGCCGTTCATGTCTGTCACCAGTACCACCCTGTTTTCCTTTGGATGTTCCGTTTTCCATTCTTTTTCCTCTGTCCGGATCTCATTCATTTCCTTTTCAAAGGCAGTCCGGTTTTTCAGTCCGGTCAAAATATCCTGAAAAGCAAGCTTCTGATAAAGCTTCTGCTTTGTTTCCTGCACCCGCAGATCTCCTACCTGTCTGAGGGCCCCATATCCCAGATAGCCGATAAAAACCAGGATCCCCATTCTCATGAAAATGGCGACTCTTCCTGAAGGCACCATGTAAAACCATGCGATATCCGCCATTCCAAACGCCCCAAGAAGTCCTGTGGCTTTGTAGATGGAAAAATCCTTTTTCTCCTGATCACTTTTCAGCAGATCCAGAAAACCGGCAATCAATCCCACCAGGATCAAAATAAACATCAAATGTACCGGGGGCAGCATATCCATGTAATAGCAGACCCCTGTAACCTGTAAGAGCTGCATCAAAAGATAAATTCCCACAGACAGCCGGAAAATCCATTTAATATACCACTTGTTCCTCAGGCCATCATAGGTAAGCAGATAGGCGCTGATCAGCACCGGCATCAAACCAAAGCAGGAAAAAAGCACCAGGGACGCCCTTGCAATATTGCCTGTAAAAAGCTGGGAAATACGGGATTCCAGAAGCTCCCAGATACTGGTGGTCGCAGTCAGCAGACCAAGATAATACATTCTCGCCGCCAGAAGCCTGTCCTTTATCATCAGGCCGCAGACCAAGACTGCAATGCCAAGCACCAATGCGGTACAGCCAAGCACTAACGCCAGGGCTCCCTGCTTCAGCACCATGTAGATCAGCGCTGATTTGTTTCCTGCATAGATTTCAGGAAGTTCTCCCGCATATTTATCTGTTTCCGGTGTGATCTCTATGGTCAGTATCCTGCCTGCACAATTAACGGGCAGACGGATCAGTCTCCAATAAGAGCCTGAAAGCATGGGAAAGGGCAGCTCCCTTTCCGGTTCCTCATAAATCAAAAGTCCGCTTAAAAACGCCTTGATCTTTGCCTGCTTCACATAAAAAAGAATGCTGTCCCCTGACACATCCTCCCGGGTCAGTTTTCTTTTCAGCACAATGGTGTCTCCCTTCTGGGCTTCTATTTGCAGCGGCAATGACGCATCTAAGCTCTGATCCTTCGTTGAAATCTGGAACTCTCCTTTCAGAAGGCGGATCTCCTCATTGTCAAACCGAACCTTGTCATCCCCAGGGGAGGAACCAACCCACAGCCACAGCACAACTAAAATCAAATATAGCAAAAGTACAGTAAAACTTCGTCTCGTTAGTCTTTTCACATTTTTCAGCACTGTTTTTTACCCTTTTATCAGTTTCCGGTTTATTTCCACATATTATAACAGATTTCTTCCTATGAAAAAAGCCCCTACGGCAAATAAATTGATAATGCATCTTCACCACCTAATCCGCCCATTACTTCTTCGGTTGCTGTTTTAAGACCAGTAATATCACCAGTAAGAGTCCAATGGAAGGCGTTGATACATATAAACATTGAAATTCAGAAGCCACACCGCTTCAAAGATTCTCTACATATCAATAAGTGTATTGCAGGTTTGCAAGATTAAACAAAGCACCTATGGAAGGAAATATATCTTTCCATAGGTGCTTTGTTTATTACAGCCCTAAATATTCACTTGGCAAAATTGCCTTTATGTCTGATATAGAATAATCCGCTGCATTTCTTGTCACAAAGTATTCTGCACCATAACCCTTTCCTGAATAGATTTCGGGGCTCACTTACCTTTTTCAAGAGCTTAAATCCGTCTGTAAATAAACCTATTGTCTCTAACCTCGCTTTCTTATCTGTGAAAGCCCGCCGGGGACATCACCCAACGGGCTTGTTCCCGACCTTATAGTCAGATACATATGAATAGTTGTGTTTATCCTGCTAACACTAATGGTATATCCATTGACTTCATAACAAAATTTGTGTATAATTTTGTTATCAAACAAGGAGGTGTTTTTATGCCAACAATCAAATCAAGTGCTGATTTAAGGAATAATTACAATGAAATTTCTACATTTTGTCATAATTATCCTGAACCAGTTTTCATTACGAAGAATGGAAAAGGCGATCTTGCTGTTATGAGCATTGAAGCATACGAAGAACTGACCAGCCGCTTTGAACTTTACAGCCAGATTAAGGAAGGAATGGACGATATTGCCACAGGCAATACAAGACCATTTTCCGAAGCTATGGCTGATATCAGGAGCCGCCGCAGTCGATGAGTTATCAGGTTCATATCACTTCCACCGCAGAACACGATATTATGCGGGCTGCGGATTACATCGAATTTACCCTAAAAAATCCCACTGCCGCAGATAATCTGTTAGATGTTGCGACTGAACAGATAGGCTCATTAGCCGACCTGCCACAGAAGTTCCGTCTGGTAGATGATCCGGTACTGGCAAGCTGGGGCATTCGTTTTGTGATAATCAATAATTATCTTGCCTTTTATACGATTGATGAAGAAAAACAGACTGTAATCATCGTCCGTTTTCTCTATCAGAAAAGTAACTGGACTTCCATTCTTCGACAGGGTTTTCCCCTCATTTAAGGAATCTGTTTTTGGCAGGTTCCTTTTTTAGTGCATTGCCTTATAAGCAGCATATTTCTGGTCTTTTTCTTCATTTCTTCAAATTCCTCCTGCTTCTTTACTGCCGACTCAGATGTTGTAATCTCTGTTTCAGCCTGTTTGCCTTTCTTCTTTACCTGTCCTGTCTGTCCCTGCTCGAACTCCTTAACTGCCAGTTCTCCCTCTGTTAATACATAGGTGAGTGTCCTGTTCCCAAACATAAAGTGCAGCTTTTTTCCCCTATATACTCATAGAAATTCATTCCATTGAACGAATAAAATCCTTGCTATTTACCCGTTTTCTCCGATGTCATTATCTCTTTTGGAAAAACGGACATGCAATGCCATACTATTAGTAAAAGAAATGCTTTTGGAGGTTTTTATGATGTACAGGGATATGGATCAGCAAATAGAAAACTTTTTCGCCCGTAACCCAAGGCAACTAATCTCTTTAAACTTTTTCTGGAAGATGTGGGATTGCTGGCAGCCATGTATGCCGATGGACTGCAGCTTAAAATTTTAAATAATGAGGCTGACATTAATTTTGGAGCCATTTACGAGAATGCCATTGCACAGGAACTGCACGCTCATGGGTTTGAGCTCTATTACTTTAACAGCAAAAAGCAGGGTGAACTTGATTTCGTTATTGAATACCAGGGCAGCGTACTCCCCATCGAAGTAAAATCAGGCAAAGATTATACCCGGCATCATGCTCTTTCTGCCGTATTATCCAATGAGCATTATTCTATTTCACAGGCAATCGTATTTTGCAGCGAAAATATCTCAATGGATGACAAAATTTTCTACTGCCCGGTTTACCTGGCTGGCTTTTTAAAGCCCCAGGTTCCTGATCAGGATTTCATTTTCCGATTGGATTTAAGTGCCCTTCAGTAAAAGGAACTTTTCCCTAAAAATGCTATGGGACACCAAAACCATCCCATAGCATTTTTATTTTCAACTCCTTTTAATACTACTGCGCCATCAGATTGGTATAACCCATCAGGCTCTCGTCCACTGCTCTTGCCGCTTCCCGGCCTTCTCTTATGGCCCAGACCACCAGGGACTGACCACGGTGCATATCTCCTGCCGTAAACACATTCTTCACATTGGTTTCATACTGTCCCGGCTGCGTTGCCACATTGGTACGCTGATTGACTTCCACCTTAAAGGCGTCGGTCACATACTTCTGGCTTCCCAGAAAGCCCGCTGCGATCAGCACGATCTCTGCAGGCAGGGTCTGTTCGGAGCCCGGCACCTCCTTGCTGCTCATTCTTCCGGTAGCAGGATCCTTTTCCCAGGAAAGCTTAACGATCTTTACCGCTTTCAGATTGCCGTTTTTATCCTTTACAAATTCCTTTACCGTGGACTCATAAATTCTGGGATCATGCCCGAAAACTGCAATGGCCTCCTGCTGGCCGTAATCGGTCTTGCAGACCTTTGGCCACTCCGGCCAGGGATTGTTTTCTGCCCTGGTATCAGGCGCCTTGGGCATCATTTCAATCTGGGTCACGGACTTGCAGCCGTGGCGGATGCTGGTTCCCACACAGTCATTTCCGGTGTCGCCGCCTCCAATGATCACCACGTTCTTATCCTTGGTATTTACAAACTTTCCATCTGCAAAGCCGGAATCCAGAAGGCTTTTTGTGTTGGCCTTTAAAAAGTCCACTGCAAAATAAATCCCCTTGGCATCCCTTCCTGGCGCCTGAATATCTCTGGGGTTGGAAGCTCCGCAGGCAAGGACGACTCTGTCATATTCCTTTAAGAGCTTGTCTGCCTTTATATCCTTTCCTACATCCGTTCCGGTTACAAAGGTTACGCCCTCTGCCTCCATCACCTTGATCTTACGGTCTACGATCTGTTTTTCCAGCTTCATGTTGGGAATGCCGTACATCAAAAGTCCTCCGACCCTGTCGGATCTTTCAAATACGGTCACGCTGTGTCCGCGCTTGTTCAGCTGGTCTGCCACAGCAAGGCCGGAAGGGCCGCTTCCCACAACTGCTACCTTCTTGCCCGTCCGCACCTTAGGCGGCTTGGGATCCGCATAACCCTGCTCATAGGCATTTTCGATAATGGCATACTCATTTTCCTTGGTAGAAACAGGCTCTCCGATCAGACCGCAGGTGCAGGCTGCCTCGCAAAGCGCCGGGCAGACTCTTGAAGTAAACTCCGGGAAGCTGTTGGTTTTTTTCAGCCTGTTGTAAGCCTGCTGCCAGTTTCCGGTATAAACCAGATCGTTCCACTCCGGTACCAGATTGTGAAGGGGGCAGCCGCTTGTCATGCCGCAGATGGTCATTCCCGACTGGCAGAAGGGAACGCCGCACTCCATACATCTTGCGCCCTGAAGCCTTTGCCTTTCCATGGGCAGATGCTCATGAAATTCCTTAAAATTCTTGATCCTGTCCTTGGGAGCCACATCCTTTGAGACTTCCCTTTTATATTCCATAAATCCTGTTGGTTTTCCCATAGTCCTGTGCCTCCTTCTTATGATCTTGCAGCCTTGATGGCATAAAATGCCTCAATCTGCGCCTGCTCTGCACTTAATCCTTTTTCCTCCATCTGTACGATGGTGGCAAGCATCTTCTCATAGTCATGAGGAATGATCTTCTTGAATTTCGGCAGATAATCCTTGAAGTGATCCAGGATCATCTTTCCTTTTTCCGAGTTGGTCAGCGCCACATGCTCCTTGATCATTTCCTTTAATTCCAGCACATCATATTTGTTATCCAGCTCATGAGAGGAAACCATTTCCTTATTGATGCGCATATAAAGATCACTGTCTTCATCCAGCACATAGGCAATTCCGCCGCTCATGCCCGCTGCAAAGTTTTTGCCGGTGCGTCCAAGGACAACCACCCGGCCGCCTGTCATATATTCACAGCCATGGTCTCCCACGCCCTCTACTACGGCAACGGCCCCGGAATTTCTGACGCAGAAGCGCTCTCCTGCCACACCGTTGATAAAGGCCTTTCCACTGGTAGCGCCGTAAAGGGCCACATTACCGATGATGATGTTTTCCTCTGCCTTAAATCTGCTTCCCTTTGGAGGATAGACGATCAGCTTGCCGCCGGAAAGTCCCTTTCCAAAGTAGTCGTTGGAATCTCCCACAAGCTCCAGGGTAAGACCCTTGGGAATAAACGCCCCAAAGCTCTGTCCGCCCGCTCCGCTGCAAAGGACACGGTAGGTATCCTCCTCCAGATCATCTCCCAGCGTTCTTGTGATCTCACTTCCAAGGATGGTGCCAAAGGCTCTGTCAGTGTTCTTGACATCCACCTCAATGCTTCTCTTGCTTCCCGTTTTCATTGCACCGGAAAGCTGCCGTAGCAACACTTTTTCATCCACTGTATTTTCCAGCTTAAAATCATATACCTGCTTAGGATCAAAGGTAACCTTTTCTTTTCCGCCCACATAGGGGTTATTCAGGATCAGGCTCAGATCAACCTGCTTCTGCGCCTCTGTCAGATGATCCTTTATCTTCAAAAGCTCTGTATGCCCTACCAGCTCATCTACGCTGCGGACTCCAAGCTTTGCCATATATTCACGAAGCTCCTGTGCAATAAACTTCATAAAGTTCATCACATATTCCGGTTTTCCGCGGAAGTTCTTCCGCAGCTCCGGGTTCTGGGTTGCCACGCCTACAGGGCAGGTATCCAGGTTGCAGACTCTCATCATTACACAGCCCATGGTAACCAGGGGCGCTGTTGCAAAGCCAAATTCCTCTGCTCCCAGAATTGCGGCAATGGCAACGTCACGGCCGCTCATCAGCTTTCCGTCTGTCTCTATTCTTACCTTATTTCTAAGGCCGTTCATGATCAGCGTCTGGTGCGTCTCCGCAAGTCCGAGCTCCCACGGCAGTCCCGCGTTGTGGATGGAGTTTCTGGGGGCTGCGCCCGTACCGCCGTCATAGCCGGAAACCAGAATCACCTGCGCGCCCGCTTTCGCCACGCCTGCCGCAACGGTTCCCACGCCTGCCTCGGAAACCAGCTTTACGGAAATGCGGGCATCCATGTTGGCATTCTTCAAGTCAAAGATAAGCTGCGCCAGATCCTCGATGGAGTAAATGTCGTGATGAGGCGGGGGAGAAATCAACCCCACGCCGGGTGTTGAGTGACGGGTCTTTGCAATCCACGGATATACCTTGCCTCCGGGCAGATGTCCGCCCTCACCGGGTTTCGCGCCCTGTGCCATTTTGATCTGGATTTCCTTTGCGCTGACCAGATAGCGGCTGGTCACGCCGAACCGTCCGCTCGCCACCTGCTTGATCGCGGAGCAGCGATCCAGTCCGTCCGGCCCCACCGTCATGCGCTCGATATCCTCGCCGCCCTCGCCGGAGTTGCTCTTGCCGTGCAGCATATTCATGGCGATTGCCATGGTTTCATGCGCTTCCTTGGAGATAGAGCCGTAGGACATGGCTCCCGTCTTGAATCGGGTCACGATGGATTCCACGCTTTCCACTTCCTCCAGCGGAACGCCTTTTTTCGGATATTTGAAGTCCATGAGCCCGCGCAGGTTCTTGACGGAATCCTCGTCATTCACAAGTGCGGTATACTGCTTGAACATTTCGTAATCACCGCGTTTTGTGGATTCCTGCAAAAGATGGATGGTCGCCGGATTATACAGATGCTCCTCCGCGCCGCTGCGCATCTTGTGATGCCCCGGGCTGTCAAGCGTCAGATCCGTGGCAAGTCCCAGAGGATCAAACGCCTTGGAATGCAGTTCATCCACCTGTCTCTCAATATCCTTTATGGTGATGCCGCCCACACGGCAGACCGTGTTGGTGAAATACTTGTTGATCACTTCCCTGTCAATGCCGATCGCCTCAAAAATCTGGGAGCCCTGATAGGACTGGATGGTGCTGATTCCCATTTTGGAAGCGATCTTGACAATACCGTGCAGCACCGCGTTGTTGTAATCGTCAACGGCTGCATAGTAGTCCTTGTCCAGCATGTGATTGTCGATCAGTTCCTTGATGGACTCCTGTGCAAGATAGGGATTGATCGCGCAGGCACCATAGCCCAGAAGGGTGGCAAAATGATGCACCTCCCTCGGCTCACCGGACTCCAGAATAATTGCCACTCTGGTTCTCTTTTTCGTGCGCACAAGGTACTGATGCAGGGCGGAAACGGCAAGCAGCGACGGAATCGCCACATGGTTCTCGTCCACGCCTCTGTCCGAGAGGATCAGCACATTGATGCCGTCCCGGTACGCTCTGTCCACCTCCACAAAGAGCCTGTCGATCGCCTTCTCCAGACTGGTATTTTTATAGTAGATGATGGGGATCACTTCCACGCGGAAGCCGTCCTCCTTCATGTTCTTGATCTTCAGAAGATCCGTGTTGGTCAGGATCGGATTGTTGACCTTCAACACATTGCAGTTCTCCGGCACTTCCTCCAGCACGTTTCCCTCCCGTCCCACATAGACGGTGGTAGAGGTCACGACCTCCTCCCTTATGGCGTCAATGGGCGGGTTGGTCACCTGGGCAAACAACTGCTTGAAATAATGGAACAGCGGATGATGTGTCTTGCTCAGCACCGGCAGCGGCGTATCCACTCCCATGGCGGCAATGGCTTCCGCACCGTTCTTCGCCATCGGAAGAATGCTGGTCTTTAATTCGTCATATGTGTAGCCGAACGCCTTCTGCATGCGCGCCCTCTCCTCCTCGGAGAACTCCGGCACACGCTGGTTGGGAATCTTCAGATCATGCAGCTCCACCAGATTATTGTCCAGCCACTCGCCGTAAGGCTGCGCGGAAGCATATTTTTCTTTCAGCTCATCATCATCGATCACCCGTCCCTGCACCGTATCAACCAACAGCATTTTTCCGGGACGCAGACGCTCCTTCACCAGAATCTTGGTCGGATCGATATCCAGCACGCCCACCTCGGAGGAGAGAATGAGCTGGTCATCATCCGTGATCATATAGCGGGAAGGACGCAGGCCGTTTCGGTCAAGCACCGCCCCCATGATATCCCCATCCGAAAACAGGATGGACGCGGGCCCGTCCCACGGCTCCATCATGGTGGCATAATATTGGTAGAAATCCTTCTTGGTCTTGGACATGGTCTTATTGTTCGCCCAAGGTTCCGGAATTGTAATCATCACTGCCAGCGGCAGATCCATTCCGCTCATCACCAGAAACTCCAGCGTGTTGTCCAGCATCGCGGAGTCGGAACCCGTCTTGTTGATGGCGGGAAGCACCTTGTGAAGCTGTCCGTGCAGATGCTCGGATTCCATATTTTCCTCACGGGCGATCATCCTGTCCGCATTGCCGCGGATGGTGTTGATCTCACCGTTGTGTACTATGAAACGGTTAGGATGCGCGCGCTCCCAGCTCGGGTTTGTGTTGGTGGAGAAGCGGGAATGCACAATGGCAATCGCCGACTCATAATCCTCACTTTGCAGATCCGCAAAGAAAGTGCGGAGCTGCTTCACCAGAAACATACCCTTATATACAATGGTTCTGCTTGATAAGGAAACCACATAGGTATCGTCCGTGGACTGCTCAAACACACGCCTTGCAATGTAGAGCCTGCGGTCGAACTCCA
>ERZ779737.395-NODE-395-length-42203-cov-9.171989_pt1 | contig 42203 bp, 37 predicted proteins | sample MGYA00511889_ERZ779737 | MGnify/ENA primary metagenome ERZ779737 (study PRJEB29588, sample SAMEA2163575) | human gut metagenome | biome: human gut; feature: human-associated habitat; material: faeces | place: Denmark | collected 2008/2010 ... | reverse complement strand
TGGAGGAAGACGAATGTTTAACAAATTGCGTTATCCGAGAGGTGCAAGAAGAGTTTGGCATGACAGTAGAGCCTAAAAAATTGGTATACGAATACTACGACGACAAAAATATTACATATTATTTCTTATGTAAATATATTAGTGGTCAATTTGGATCAGGGGTTGGCGAAGAATTTCAACCAGATCGCAACAAGGGCATATATCGTCCAATGTTAATCGACTTAGACCAAATAGAAAAAATTAATCTTGTGCCAACAGAATTAAAAACTTTATTATTAAACGACATCAAAAAGTTTGGTTTACAACTAGATAACGAAATAAAAAAATTTAACGAATAAAAATTGTGTCATATATTTTTATTCCAATAAACAAAATAAAAAAGGCTTGAAATTAATTTTTCAAGTCTTTTTTTACATTTTAATTACTCGTTATCGCAAAGCATCAATATGCCAGCTATTATGTTGACAAAAATTAATGTGCATACTTTAAATCCAATGCTAATAGGCTCATTGTTACTGCATTTATTCCAATAACTAATAGTCATAGGAATCATCCATGCAAGTGGGATAATTAGTAGTCCAGATGTTACGCAAGATAATATCATCAATATCTTTGCAATTAATCTTAGTGTCTCGCTAGTGTTGCTTCTACCATTTGTAGTAGCAGGCTTTTGCTCAGCACCCTTAGGATTGCATCCGCACTTTGGACAAACTATGCACTCGTTATCAACCTCAGCACCACATTTGTTACAAAACATAATATTTCCTCCTTAGTATATATACTATTTTACCTTATTTTTCGTGAAAAGTCAAAAATATTGGAGTATAAATATATTATTTGTGAGTCTGCATTATAAAAAACGCACCCAAACATAATTTGTCTAGTTTGCCCACTTGATTTTGTGAAATGTTTTTGCTTGCTGGCATGTGCTTGTCTGCTGGAGCGAAGCGACAGCCTTGTATCAAGACAAGCACACGCCACGGTTGCAAATTGCGTTTTATGATGTTTTACAATGTTTCGATAGAGGTCTATACAATTAAAAATATCATAGAAATAAATAAAACAACAGAACGAGATTTATGTGGTAATCTTTATAAACATGAATGACTGTATATTGTTGTGGAAAATCGCTTGAAAGAATAAATAAAAATAATACACCCAAAATTGTAAGTTTATAAAAATTTCATAGAAATTATTGACTTTTTGGAAGGTTTATAGTATAATATAAAAGAACAGTAGATAGAGTTAGGAATGTTGGAATTCCGATAGTAACACAAACCCGACAAGGTATATGCTATATTTTGCCGAGCGGTCTGTACTGTGAAAACTATATAGACAATTTGGATAAATAACAATATAGCGCATAATAGCGCATAGAATCGAGGGACATTGTGTATCCTTGCCTTTCTATGCGCTTCTTTTATGTTAATTGCGTGAATATCATTATCAATTCAAAAACAGATTGATATTATAAAAAACAAATAAATGGAGGTTGTTAAATGAAACACTTGCTTACTGTATTAATATGTTTTACATTGTTTTGTTGTTTTACAGGGTGTCATTTAGGCAAACAAAATAAAGTTGTAGTTGATGAAAATTTCTATTGCAAAGTTATAGATGGAAATAATGTCGCGATAGGCAATTTAAAAACATATCCTAAGTCTGGCGCAGTCTTTTTCCCAGAGAAAATTGAGAATTATACAGTGTCGAAACTTGGCTTTAATTCTGGATTGGGTTTTGGTGGAAATGGATATTTTCATATGTCTGACCAAAACGGGACAGTCATAAGGAGATGTTATTTTCCTCGCTCTATAAAGGAAATTGGTTCCGGTTACATGTATCTAACATCAGGAAATCTACAGATATTTTATTGTGGTGAAATAGTCGACTTAAACAACTTTAATGCGGATGAAAAAGTGAAAATATATGTTCCAAGTGAAAAATATGCATTATTTAAAGAGGTATTATCGGAATATTTTGGAGGTGGTTTATTAAAGGCTAATGTTTCCTATTGTTTGAATTACGATGGGAATAATTATTACTACATTGATTATTACGAATGCGGCGAGAAAATTATGTATATTCCCCCTGAGCCGCAAAGAGATGGCTATTCGTTTGGCGGATGGTTTAAAGAAACCAGTTGTGTGAATCAATGGAATTTCAATGTCGATACATTGCAAATTGCAGAAGAAGAACAGGAGGTAAAGTTATATGCGAAATGGATAGCTAAATAATGCGTAAAGAATTAAAGATGAGTATTTTTCTTTAATTCGTTCTTTATGAATAAGATTACCAATTTTGTATTTAGAATCTATTAATAGAAAGAGGTGGAATGATGAAGCATTTGAAGTTTAAATTTTTTATAGTAGTAATATTTTTGTTTGTGGCGGTAGCGGGATTTTACGGTAATAGTTTGGATGTGTTTGCGGCAGGAACTGTTGATAACTTACATTCACAGACTAAAATATATAACTCAAATAATACTGATTATTTTGATGGTTGTGAAAATTATGCCGATTATGTTAATTCCGCTCCAACAATTACTGTTTTGACACACGGCTTAGGCTCGAAGGCATATTATTGGAGCAATGATTATAGCATAAGTAATGGCAGGAAATTAGCATATAATTCAAATTCGCTCATTAATAAAATTTACGAGGATTTGGATGGACAAATGACACTATACCTTGCAGAAGGTATAGATAAAGGAAGTTCGGTTGATTTTGATTTTGAATTAAAGAAATATTCTTATGAAGATTACATAAACTCAAATGACGGAAAACCTACAAGTGTAATAGATGACGTATCAAAACATATTGTAATAGTTTTTAATAGCAGTGTGGCAGATAGTTCTAATTATACGGTTTATAACGAATTTCACACTATTTTAGACAATATTTCTGCACAATATAAAAATCTGACGGGTGTATTGCCACGATTTAATTTAGTTGGCCATAGTAGAGGTGGTATCACAAATATTATGTATGCAGCTGAACATCCGTATAACGTAGCTTCAGTATTTAGCTTAGGGACGCCATACAGTGGTTCTGCTTTGGGTGAACTTGAAATTTTATTAGGAATGATGGGCTACACAGATGAAAATTATGTGGTGGACAATGAAGGTGTAGAAAGCATAATGAATGAAGAAGAGCTACAAAACATTCGTAACGCATGGAATAGTGCTTATACGGCCGATGTAAATATGAATGTTGTTGCTTATGGCTCTATGACCTCAATTCATTTATTGAGAGCTTTAATTGAAGATATTGAGGTAAACTGTGAGAAATATGAAGATTATGGGGCAATTATAAACGATTATAGCGATCTTATTAATTCGGTAATAAATATTATTGATGATTGTCCCGGGTTGACAAGCACGACACTAAATTTTGTTGATGGTCTTGCAAGAATATTTAATGATTTTGGCATTGATTTATTTGACATTTTATTTACGAAAATAGATTCGAATTTAGAAGGTAAAATTACATACGAGGAAGTTAGGGATGTTCTTGGATTAGTGAATGTAATCAATAACGAAATCGTTATTATGGACGATTTATTTATTGATTTGAACTCTCAATTAGGATACGGCTTTGAAGATGGAATATCATATAACGGATTCAAACGATATACAAAAATCTTTGGAGCGGCGGATTATACAGATAATAGAGCAATTCCGGCGCAGCCGGGGATAGTTCATAATTTAGAAATAATGAATGAAACATATATGAGCGATATTGTAAATTCATTAGTTTTGGGTGTACCGACAAGTTCTATAGTTGAGTTATCTGACGATTTCAATGCGGCATATACATTTAATTTAGGCAAGGCATTTAGTTTTACGACGGAATATGCGGGGACAAGGAAATTCACTGCAAATGGCGGAACAATAACGTTATATCAATATGACGCAAATAATTGTGCGCAACCAATCAAAATTGAACAGAATACTCTAACGTATGAATATGACAGACATATACAATATTTATTAGTCGTCGATGTAGATTCAATAAACAATATAGGAGTGTCATTTAGTCTTGAAGATAAAATGGGATTTGGTGATAATGTAGTTGAGATAGATATGAATGATAGAAAGGTGTATAAAATGACAGTTTCTACATCAGGGTATTATCTTATTTCAGTTAGTAATATGAAGATTTCGTTATCGGGAGCTACTTATATTGCTCAGGGGGAATACTATGTATATCTAAAAGCCAATACACCTAAATACATGTATTTTACAAATACGGCAGATTATTCAATAACTGTTAATGTCGGAGTGTATGAGCCAAACGAAATTGATTTGAATCAATCGACGCAAATAACAAATAGCAGTCAAAAAGTGATGAAATATAGCAATCCGTATAATTCAAGCATGGCTTATAAATTGGATATAAATTGGTCTGGCGGCATAAAATATGCGACAGTATATAATTCTAACGGCAGCACTATTGGATCTGTAACCACAAGCGGAACAAGTAACACATACTCATTTACGTTAGGTGCAAAGCAAACTTGTTATGTTGTATATTCTAGTATAGATTCGTCAATTTCATCAAATTTATATATTAATCCTTCGCAATTAAGATGGAAAATAGATAGTAAAGTTTATGATGCTAATCGCATTCAACTTCCAAGAGGCGATACATACACAATTGAACTTGTTGTTCTTTATAATGGAACAATTGTGGATTATTCATCGCCTTATGTCAACACATCAAGTACTAATTTTGTTTTTTCAAACAATATGTTAAGTATAAGTGAAAAGGCGTTAATCGGATATGATATTACAATTTATCCAACGCTTGCTCCGGATTATTTATTAACAGTTCAAATTGGGTATGGCAATGAATTTAGCTGGTATGTGTCAAATGGAAATAATGTTACTTTATCTTGGAATGTTAATGCAACTTATGATAAAATCAATTTTTCAATAGTAAATAGTAACGGGACGACATACCCTTTATCAAAGAATGCAAATCAGTTTGATATAACAAGTTATCTTCCAACTCGTTTAGGAACTACAAAAATAAAATTAAACAATATTGTGATAAATGGCATTACATTTAATAACGGAACAGACTTTTTGAATGTTAACGACAAAACAGTAGATAACTTGTTCGCAGGAGGAAATGGAACAAGCAGTTCACCTTATCAAATTACACACAAGAGACACTTTGGAAACATTTCAGTTGCTAACGGTAAATATTATATTTTGAAGAACAACTTATCGCTTGGCAATTGGACAAATTTTTTTGAATTAAAAGGAACGCTTGATGGAAATGACAAACAAATCCTCATGACTTCATATATTGATAATTACGTTGGCGATATGGGATTATTTTCAAAAAATAAGGGGACAATTAAAAATCTAACTCTTAAGGCTAATATTTCAACAACAGTATCAACAACTAATTGGATTAACATCGGAGGATTTGCAGGTGTCAATGAGGGAAAAATTGACAATTGTTATATGGAAAGTTATATAGGTAGAGATAATCATAGTCATACTAAATCAGGGAATACGCATGTTTATGTTGTGGATATCTATGTCGGTACGATAAATACTGTTAGAATAGGCGGTATCACAGGATATAATAAAGGTATCATAACAAACTGTCGCAACTATTCGTCCATCTATGGTCGTGGAGATATTGGTGGGATAGCCGGAAAATCCGAAGGGGATGGTTCATCTACAGGATATATATATAATTCAGACAACTATGGAAGAATTTATTATCTTTGGAGTAGCGAGAATCGATCGATTGGTGGGATTGTTGGTTACCAAGTAAGCGGAACAATTGACTTATGTTATAATTATGCTATAATATCTTATGATTCCGACAAAATTGAAAATTCAGCGATTAAGCCTTGCATGGGGAGAATTGTCGGACATAAATGTGGAACTGTGACAAGATATAACGAACTTGGTGAAGTTAAAACGGGAGAATTATTCAAATATGACGGATTCTTAGGCATAGGTTCGTATAATCAGCTTGAATATGCTGGCGATCGAGCATTTGGAAAAAATGGATAATACATTTTTATAATTATTTTAACATAGAAAAGTCAATAAGTTCAGCAATAAAAGCGGAACTTATTGACTTAACTTTTAAAACGGAACGCGGGGGTATATATGATAACGTTAAAAAACGTAACACATACTTACAAATCGAAAAAAAGCTATAATGTCGTTGCGTTGAAAAACGTGAATTATACGTTTTCGGACTGCGGAATGTATTTCCTTGTGGGTAAGAGCGGTTCGGGAAAATCTACGTTGCTCAACCTTTTAAGCGGAATAGATAAACTGCAAGACGGGGAAATTATTGTGGACGGAGTTGAACTCGGTAAGTATTCCGAGGCGGATTACAATAATTATCGCAATAATTATGCCGGGATAATATTTCAGGAGTTTAATTTAATCGAAAGCATGACCGTCTTTGAAAACATCGATATGGCGTTGAAGGTGCAAGGAAAAGCGGACAACGGAGACGTCATTGCGAGCTGTTTGGAAAAGGTTGGGTTAAGCGGCTATCAAAATAGATTTCCGGCGGAATTGTCGGGCGGTGAAAGACAACGCGTGACGATTGCACGGCAGCTTGCGAAAGGTTCCAAGGTGATTTTAGCCGACGAACCGACCGGTTCGCTCGACAGCGAAAACGCTAAAAACGTTTTTGAAATTTTTAAGGCGCTCTCTAAGGAAGTTCTGATTATCGTTGCCAGCCACGATTTAGAATTTGCCGAAACGTACGGGGACGAAATCCTTACCTTCGTTGACGGCGAACTTACAAGCAACCAAAATAAAAACGATATTCCGGTAATGGGTACCGTTAAAAAGCAACCGAAAACAAATGAAAAGTTCCCCGTAAAATACGCTTTTCAATTCGCATTTAAGGATATTCTCAATAAAAAAATACGTTTTTTAATTTCGTGTTTGTTGTGTTTTGCATCGCTTGCGATGTTTGGTATGTTTATCAATATTTCAAGTTATAATTCGGAAACGGCGATTGCGCATACACTTGTCAACAAAGGGGAAAAGACGATATCTGCGGGCGTAGGATATTACGACGAAAAAGGATTGTATAATACGACGGTCGGCTTTACCAACTTGTTCAACAAAGCGCAGTTAAAGCATATAGACGAAACCTATCCCGAAAGCGATTTTATTCGGTTTGCAAGTATGGATAATCGGTTTTATATTAAGTCGACTAAAAAGGGCGATTCATTCGTCGGGGCAGGGTTAACCCCGAATAATTTAGTGGCTATAATTAAAAGCGAACAAGATATTGCTTTTTACGGTTTTAGTTTGGCGAGCGGCTCGCTGCCGCTCACGGACGACAGCGTTTACATAACCGATTATTACGCAAGCGTGATTATCTGGGCGGAATACAATTACCTCGCAGACGGAGCGTGCGTTCCTATTAAAGAAGACGAGTCGGTTTATTCTTTGATCGGTAAGACGATTGTTAAAGACGAGCAATCAAATGTCTATCTGAAAATCGCGGGGATTATAGATGCCGAACCTACAGAAGAAGACTTAAAGAACCCCTTTTATACTACGCTGTTTGCGACAAAAGAGTATTTTTCGTCGCAACGCGACAGAGTATATGCGAATAATAACGGAACAAACGTTTTTAATCTGAAAATAGATAATAAAGATACGGGGATCGATACGGTCTGCAGTAATCGCGTGATACACCAGACCAACAACGGAGCGAATAATAACGTCGTATTGTATAAAGATTCTTACACAACGGATCTTAAAAGCGTTCGATTGAGTAAAAATCAGGTTATTCTTTCTTTAGACTCTTACAACGAGTTGTTTAACGATAACAGAACGCAGGATTATTACTGTAATTTTAATCCGGACGACGGTAGTATACGTGTCTTGAATTATCCTAAATACTTAGGTTCGGTAGTCGGGGTTGAGATTTTCGACGAAACGAAAACCGTTCTTATGGGCGAGCTGCCCGAAATAGAAGTCATAGGGGTGTTTTGCGGAAGGCTATCGCAGCCGGGGCAGGTTATTTATGCTGGAGATGAAGATTTTACGGTCTTTTCGCAAGCCGCCGTGCAATACAGTAAAATAGACTTTTCGGTCAAAGCCGATAAAGCGTATATGACCGATTTGCTTACCGATTTGCGCGAACATTATATTTTGGTCAAGAATTATTATACGGAAGACATTTATAACTTCGAGTCTTCGTTCGTTACGTTCAAACAGTTGTTTGCGCTCGTCGGCGGAATATTGCTCGTGTTTTCGATGGTAATGTTTGCAACCTTTATCAATATTTCTATCGAAACGAGAAAAAAGGATTTGGGAATAATTCGCGCGATAGGCGGCAGCGGACAAACGATTTTTAAATTATTTCTGACGGAAGGCTTGATTTTCGCAGTTGTTGTATCCGTTCTGTCGCTGCTCGGAGCCGCCGCGGGGACGTTTGCCATGAACGGATTATTGGTTAAAGAAATGGTATCCGGCTGCACGTTGCTTTTCTTTAAGTGGTGGAATCTTTTAATTATACCGATAGTCGGACTTGTCGTTACGCTTTTAACGACGTATTTTCCGATAAGGAAGATAAGCAAAAAGTCGCCCGTGAGTATAATCAGAAACAGCTGACTTTTTAAAAGTATAGATAGTGAAAAACATTATAAATAAGAAAAATTCAAATAAATGTGTAGAATCACAGCTAAAAAGATGAATTTGTAAACCGTATAAAAATATATAAATTCAAAAGAGTATTATTTGGTAATGGATATTTTAATGGAAGCATTTGACAGAAGTTTTATATTTATATATGATGGTGGTAGTTGTTGAATTAGAAATGTTGATAGGGTATGATACGGCTTATGCTAAAAATAACAGAAATTAAAATATATGTAGATAAAGCCAAAAAACGTTTTACTGAAAGCTTTATAGGTTTTGAGTCGCCTAAAATTGTGGTTGTTCCTGCATCCAAAAGACAAGCGGTTAGATGTAAGGTTTTAAGAGAATGTGGTCTTGATTATAAAGAAGATTTATACGGAACAGATGCTGAAGTTATCGACGGACCGTTAGACAGGCAGATTCTTCTTTATCAATCGATGATGAAAAGCGAAAAACAGATTTACCATGCTATTTGGCACGAGTTGGGACATATTTTGTTTGGAAATGAAAAACAGTATGGAATAGACATTGAGAACGACACGCCGATGCGTTCCGGTTATGCCGTGTTTAATGAATTTATCGCGGAATATATAGCCCATGTGGTGTCTAACGGAGAAGGATTTGAAATTTACAATCCAAATATGTATTTGCAGTTGGCTTTTCAAGAAGAGCGGACAATCAATCCTTATTGGTTGAGCAGATATATGGCAATTATTGCGGGTGATTCAAATGTTTCCGATGAATGTGTTGCCGCAGGTGCAGATTATGTAAAACCTGTTGTCTGGAATTATGTGACAGAGATGTTCAGAATGGTAGATAAACAACTCAAGAAGGACAATTTTTGGAAAGCGGAGTCGGCATTCATTGAAAATTTAGGCACCCTTTACGATAATATGTTTTCAGTTGTGTTTAGATGGTTATGATAGCATAAAGCACAATCTAAAAAGAATTAAGGTCAAGGAAATTTTTCCTTGACCTTAATTCATAGTTAAAGGAAATTTAGAGTCTTTCGAGAGATAGAATCAATTATTGCTAAAGTAATATTTATCATTTACTGTAACTTTTGTGTCGAAAAAATTCGGTTTATCTCTTTGACAGGCGCGAAGAATTATTTTGTCGGGCAAAGGCTCGGTTTGCCTTTCGATATTGCCGTCCGTAAAGTTATCTTCTTTGCCGACGGCGATAATATCAAAGCCTTTTTCAACGAGGAAAGCCGAGAACTGCCAAAGTTTCTCGAACATACCGTAAGAGTCCATAATAACGGAAATATTCTTTTCGGGGTGATAAGCGGTAATGCGATAGTAGTTGTTCATAGTTAATCTCCTTTGCCGTTATGCGGCTAATTGTTTTATCTTTCTGTTTGCGTAAGGCAACCACTTTTTGTGGACGAAGTTTATTACTTCTTCCGTAGGCTTAGAATCGTGGTCGCCGTAACACTGTAAAATTCGTTTCTGTGACGGCGAATACTCAATTGTAACGAACGGAACGTCGGGTTGCTCTTTGGTCCGGATAAAGAATATAAGCGATTCTTCTCTTGCAAATTTTTGATCGTAACCCATATGTCCTACGCAGTGATGAAGCAACTCGCCTTCGTGAATGAGATCCGACGGCTTTTGTGCGATAATCGCTATATAGACCGACTTTTTGTCGTATTCAAGCCCTAAATACTTGTTTGCAACATCGGCGAATTTATCATAAAGCACTTTGCGTTCCTGTTCGTCTTTCAAGGCTTTTGCAGTGTTGTATTCGTCGATACGAATATCGTGCCAACGTTTGAAATCGTGGGGATAGCGGTTTTTATTTTCAGACATATCCAAACCGAGATAGTTACACGCTTTGAAATAGTCGTTATATGAGTAAACGCTTGTTTTTTGCTCGTCAAGATAGGTAACGAATCTTTCGATGTCGTTTTTGAAGAATGCTTTCAATTCGGATATTCCAACGGCTTTCGCCAAGGCTAATCTGTTTGTTCGTATGGCTTGCAGTTCCGTAAGCGGTCTGTTTGTTTTGAACGCACGCAAGATAACGTCAACATAATAGCCGTTTTGCATCATCTTGGCACGGTTCTTCATAAGCCATTTGCAAAAGCGTTTGTTCTTGCCGACCTCTTTCAAGATTTGAGTCGAAAAGGCGTAGTCGCAAAGCCCCGCTTTCATCATGTATTCGATTTGCGGATACTGCTTGTAATAACGCAAGTATTTCAAGATGTCAACGCCCCGATACAGATTTACGGCGGAATACTTATATTCGGGGAATTTATCCAAATACTCACGGTTTACGATAGGAGCGAACGGATCGAAATATTTATCGTCTGCGCAACCCCAATCGGTGTTTTCGTACCAACGCTCGGATTTTTGCAAGCCTTGCTCGTACCAGCCGACCTGATAACCGGCGATATAGTAAAATACCATATCTTTTACAAAGCACTCTTTTGAGTTCAAACCGTGGACGGCGACTTGTTTGTACAGCCACTGTTTGTAGTGGTGTCTAACGGCAACGGTAACTTTTACAAGTTCGCCGTCGTTTTTCGTAAGGTAAGAATAGAATCGTGTATGTCCGGGCGCGCAAGTGAGATTTTCTTTGTCGTAACGCCTGATGCGCTCGACTATGTATTTCGGAATAGGTTTAATCTTTTCGATTTTCATTTGAATCACCTCACAATAAACGTATCGCCTAATATGGCTTTGAGTTTTGCAATAATTTCGTTGTCAACGGTAGGTTGTTCGGGTTCGTAAATTTCTTGCGGTTCTTCGATATCGCCGTCAAACTTTTGCATATCGTCTTCGGTCAAATCGTCGCAGAGAATTTCGCCAGTATCTTCGTCTATAAGTCGATTATCCGCACAATTCACGCACTGAATGAATTGCGTATTGTAAGGGTTTTCGATTATATACAAGTCGTGCCGTTTCACGATTTTGGCGAAGTAATTTTCGGCTGCGTGATATGGGAAACCGATCATCGGTATGCGGTTCTCTAAGCCTACCTCACGGCTTGTAATGGTAAGTTCGAGTTCATTGCCGAGCATAACGGCATTCTCCCCGAAAACCTCGTAAAAGTCGCCTAAACGAAGCGCTACGACAGCCGTCGGACGTTCGCTTTGGTAAAGCATATAATCTTGGTAGGTCTGATTGCCTTTCGGCTGTTCTTTAGCGGCGGCAGGCTTAATTCGTTGCGATTCTTCTTCGGCAACGATTTGCATTGCTTCTTGTATTTCTTCTTCGGTTGGAGTGTCCGAATCATCGTCTTTTGTAACGCTTTTGACTGTTGAAGTATCGTTTACGGTATCTTTAACGTCCGTTTCGTCGAGTCTGTCAAAGATTGAGAATTGCAGGTTCTGCGGCTTCGGTTTAACCGTAGAAGTCGGCGTATAGGTCGATTTTTGCGTAGTTTTCGGTTTTGCAACAACGGGTTTATATTCTTCGCCGTCTATGGTGTAAAGCGCTCCTTCGATGCTTTCTTCTTCAAAGTAATGGATAGCCCAACCGTAAACGGTAGCGTCGTCAACACAAGCACAATTTGCTCCTTTTTCGGCAAGTTTTCTCGCTTCGTCGCAAGCATATTTCATAAAGTCCGATAAAGTCTTTTTGTTGATAAGCGGCTTACCGTCTTTCTCGAACGGCGTGCCGTTGTTTATTTTATACGCCAACGTTTCGCTTGCATTTTCTTGTAAATAAGCAAGAATCAATTCTTCTTGCTTATTAGCGGCAGTTAAATTTATTTTCATAGTTTTATCTCCTTAAAAGGGTAAATCGTTTAATAGTTCGGCGGCAGTGCCTTCCAAGTCGGAAAGCGTTATATAGTTGTTAAAACCGCCGCGGTAATCCGTTTCGTTTTCTGCCGTGCGAATAAGTATGTGGTCATACCATTCGTTGGAAAAATACCGAACGTCGGATATGGATATGTAAACACATTTGTTTTCCGCGCTTTTAATAAACGCCGAAAAGCAGTAGTGATTTTTGCCGACGTTTAAAAGTCGCCAATTGTTATTTTTGCAAACCGACTTCAAGTAGTTTATATATTTTGTTTGGAACGATTTGTAATCGTCACCGGTGTAACAACCCGACGAAAATTCGTAGTTTACGTATTTTTCTAAATCTTTGATGTTAGCCATTGTTTTGCACCTCTCAATATAATTTGACAATTTTAACGTGTTTTCCGATTAAGCCGTTGTCTTGCCTAAACTTTTTTACCGTTTGTTGTAACGTATAAACGACGTAGCGGTTTTCTTTTGCGTGTAACCGTCATCGTAATCAAGGGTGATAATTCCTGTATCGCTGTAAGTGTAAAATATAAATCTCATTCTTCGATTCTCCTGTAAACGTCGTCGGCGTAGTAAGTACAGTTGAACCAATTAAAAAGAGCGTGACATTTCACGCCCTTATAGTCAACTATGTAATCGTTATCTCCGACTTCTTCAAGTACGGTTATTTCAGCCATTTCGCCGTTAAGCGAATGGATGTGTGCCATCACTTTATAACTCATTTGAATCTACCTCCAAAATGCGTAATTCTATAAAATCGTGCAAATAATCTAATGTGCAAAACAGATTCCACCAAAGTTCGTGTTCTTTGCCGTCGGTAAAGGTGTCGTTACAATCCAATTCGTAGTTATGTTGTAACTCACCGTTTTCAAAAGCGTTAGCCGCCCAACTCATTTCGGGCTTTTTTTCGTTTTCTACAATCTCGTGAAAGCGTTCAACGGCTTTTTCGTAAGTGGAAAAGGCTTGCGTATCCACGCCGTCGCAATCTTCGGCTGAATATTGAAATAAAACAAGATAGATTTTCATATTTTCACCTCACGCAACACGTTTTATTCCACCGCCGAACGAGCAGATACCTATCGTGCCAAACTCCGAGCAGTAATCGTCGGTTTTGTTCCAGACGTAAGCGTAAGCATAGAACGTTCTGCCTTGCTTATACAACATTTCGTCCCATTCTTCTTCGTAATCGGATATGTAGAGAAAGTCGTAGCACTCTCCGAATTCCGTGTATTCGTGGGTAACGGCATATACAAGGCAGTTGTGCTTTTCTTCAAACGCCTTGATTTTCGCCATAAGTTCGGGTTCTTGCCAAGCCCAAAATCCGCCGAAGTTCTCGTAAAAACAAACGGTATTGTCTTTTTCAAAACCTTTTATGTAAGGTTTGTAAATGTCTAACTTTTTCATAAGTTCGATTGCCTTTACTTTTTTGTTTTCGATAGTAATATTCATTGTAAAATCTCCTTTTTTATTGAATTTCAATTAAGCCTTCGCTGTATTCTTGCAAATATTCTTCGCCGCAGTATCTTCCGTAGCGTTCGAGGTCGATAAAATCTAAAATATGGTCGGGTATGTTGTAACCACAACAGTCAAGCATTTCTTTACCGTAATCCTCCCAATCGTATCCACGCCATAAATCTATATCGTCGTTCCATCTGTGACCGCGGGATTTTACTCTTTCTTCAAAATCATCGAAACAACGCACTTCGAGAAAAGCGCAAAAAACTTCATATTTTTCGTCGTCATCCAGAACGCCTGAAGCGTTCAGAGTATTGAATAATTCCTCCGGATTGACGTAATCCCAATTGATTGAACCGTCTTCGATACCGTCTACATCTTGTATGAACAATTCTTCGTCGATGCCGTCAAGTTCAAAGCCTTCTTTTTTAAGTTCGTCTACAATTTCTTCCCAATCGGAATAATCCGAAAGGTCAAGCCATTTCGAGCCTAAGGCACGTTCATTACATTCGTTGTAAGAACCCCAAGAGCCGATTACTATGCTAATGTTACCATTCATTTTGGTTGCCTCCTTCGATAGCAATTTTTTCTTCAATCATATCTTGTACTTCTTCAAGCAGTTCTTGTAAGTCGATAATAGGTTTATTCATTATTTGCAAGCCTCCGTTTCGTCGATATAAATTTTTTCATAGGTGTTACCGTATTCGATGTAATGACCGCGTTCGTCTTCAAACACTTGATAATCCAGAACGCTTATGCGTCCTTGTTTCGTAACGGCAAAAGAGATAAGTTTCTTGTCGGGGCAATACATAACGGTGTCAAATCTTACAAGACATTCACCGTCGTTGTAATCGAACCCATCTGTGTCGATAAATGCAATTTCGTTAAGGTTAATCATTTTCAAATCCTCCTTATACCGCCTTGTACCAAATCGAATATTCAACTTCGATATCTCGTCCGTCGTAGTCGTAATACATTGTCACGTAACCGCTGTATTCGTTTTCTTTGCCAAGAATTTTGTGGCAGTGCTTTCCGACGTCATCGAACGCTCGTGTGTAACGTTTACCGTCTTGCGAAGTGCATTTGCAGAACAACCTGCCTTCATCGTTAAGAAATCCGAGACCGGAAATCTTGTAGTCCGAGTTACCTCTGACTTTTCTTATGGAATAAACTACTTTTTTCATTTTGGATTTACCTCCATTTTTTATTTTCTGCCTTTCGGCAGGGGCAAAGGAGCATAAGTCGAAACGCACTCAAAATGAAAATGCAGTTGCAGTGGAGAAAATCAACAGCCAAAGGATTTGAGCGAAAAATACTATCGTAAAATAACAAAGAGCCAAACTCTTTATCGAGTCTGACTCTGTTATCGATATTAAATGTTTAAGTAGTATTTTTCCGTGCAGTTGATTTTCTCGCTGACTTATGCTACAACAGCCACCACGAAAGGCAATAAAAAATGAATTTGAATATTGTTTGTGTAGTAATTGAATAGGGTGTTCTAACGAGGTTAAGTAAAGGGGCGTTCTTTTATTGCAGCGGACTAAAAACGGTTTATTATAAAGGTAATGCAACGCAATGGGGCAATATTTCAATCGGTTCGTACAATTATAATTTAACGAATGCGACGCAGTATTATTACAGTAAAACCGAGCCTGCGCTTAATTCGGACGGCACAGCATACGACGGTAACTATTGGCATTACGATACAGACGGGAAAACGCCTGTTATCTGGAAAAAAGAAAATTAAATTATAAAAAAAGCAGTTACGGCGCAGATTGTGCCGTAACTGCTAACAAATAAATAAAAGCAAGGCAACAACTATGAGTAACATAGTAACTGACATATTAAACAAAGTGGCTGACGGTAAAAAGTTGACAGAAATCGACGGCAATTTGATTTGGGGTAACGTTTGTTGCGATATTAAGGGAACGATGGGCGGGGTTTACGGCATGGCAATAGAAATAAGTAACCCAAATGATAAGCAGTTTATTTTCGACGAGGCAAGTAAAATAAAAGCCATACACAAAAGGTGTAAGTCGATTAAAGATTGGCAACCTCTCGATGACGAGGGTAGGTGGTATCCTCTGTATTGGGGTGCAGATTTAACGCTTGGGGCAAGAATACGTTCTCACGTAGGTAAACCGACAAAAACGGGTTCCGTATACTTAAGTAAAAAGCCGTTTTTGAAAGATTACAATATGGTTTACGGCGCGATTCTATGCGAAGATTATTCAAACGTTGAAAATTTTTTACACACAAATTATAAAGATATTTTCAAGACAACTAATAAAAATCAATTAGGCAAATTGAACAACTCTATCAATGTTACACCATAGAGAAATTAAGCCCTGTGAACAACATTGTTATGTCTGTCAATTAAAAGTAAAATGAGATAATGGCTCGACTGAAAGTCGGGCTATTATTTTAGAATATTAAGTTGTAGTTACAAATCAGCAAAACATAGCCATATATAGCGTAAGAACGTTCACGTCTGCGTCAAGCCGTTGACCTATTTATTCCGAACATTGCTGCTATTTTGCAATGTCCGAGTCCGCAGGCAAAAACGACTGCTATACGATTGAAGAAGTAAAGGCGATGCTCTACAAGAAAGGCAATTGCTGACAAAATTCGATTCTGTTTCAAAAGCCAAATAGATTTCTTCCTTTGTTTAATTCAAGTAAGGAAACAGATTTCGAAATAATCACTTTTAATGAGTTGAAAAACTTTTGTCATAATTGTGGATAAGTAAACTTACTAAAACTTGTTGTTAGATCCAAACACTAAGAAAAATAAAATCCGATGAGCCACCGACTGTGCGGTGGTTCACCGGATTTTAATAGAAATAAAAAAATGAACCCGAACTTTAACCCTTTTACGGGTTCAGCTCAGGTTCCTTTTGGCGGAGAGAGGGGGATTCGAACCCCCGATACGCTTATTCACGTATGCCCGCTTTCCAAGCGAGTGCCTTCAGCCGCTCAACCATCTCTCCACGGCTAAATATAGTTTGCGTTTTTGACGCTTGAGTATTCTACCATATATTGTACAAAAAATCAAGTAAAAATGCTGAAAATTTTGCTTTTGCAAAAATAATTTCTTTGCGAAATGTTGATTTGGTATGATATACTATAGCAGACCGATTAAAACAAATTAGACGAAGTTGTAAAATAAATAGAAGGCTAGAAAAATAGTATACAGGAGTGATGCACAGACAAAAATTGGTTCGATAAGCGGTTACTCGATAAGATATATTTTTAAAGTTTAAAACCGAAATTTTTTGATGAGTTTGTTTGGATACATAGGCTTAAATCTATGGTTTTGCCGTTGCAAGCGTGTATCGGTTATGGTATGTAGATTGAGAAGAATACCGCCATGGAGGAGAATTAGTATGGATATTGTTAAAGCAAAAAGTTTGCTAAAAGATTATACGTCTGTTGTTTTTAAAGACGATACAGTATACTACAGCGAGCATAGAGGAGTAAAGCCGCTGATGATTTTATTCGATAACGGCGTTGACGTTTCTTGTGGCGAAGCTGCGGATAGAGTGATAGGCAGAGGCGCAGCGTATTTGTATGTAGCGCTTAAGATAAAGCATGTTTCGGCGTATGTTATAAGTAAGCCGGCAATAGAAGTGCTTGAGCGTTACGGCATCGAGTTCGACAGTGACGAAGTCGCAGACAATATACGTAATCACACAAACACAGGGATTTGCCCGATGGAAGAGGTAACCGAAAACGCAACCTGCCCGCAAGAAGCTATAAAATTAATGAAGGCAAGATTAAAACAAATGTACGGAGATAAAGCATAATATTTTTGGGATAAAACGCATTGACGTATTTTGCGACGATTTCTGCGCAATTTTATGTGTTTAGGCTAAAGCGGAGATTTGTCTAAGCGAACTTTTTATTTACTTATTTTTATGTAAGGAACAAAAAATAGCATATAATCGATACCAAGAACACGCAACGATTCCAAAATATAAATTAAATTATAAAACGATTCTAAAAATCGATACAAAATATTGTTTTTTATGTTATAATAAATCTGTATATAATGTATATAAATTTGGAATTGATATAGTTGACCCAGATATTCCAATAACGGCTCCAGAAGTAGATGTTATAGTTAAAAATACACCATTATCCATAAAAACGATGACAACAAGCAGTGATAGATGGTCTTCCGCAAAGTTGATTTGGACTGTTGATGCACAAAAAGCTTTGCAATTTAAAAATACTTATATTCCGTATTGCGATATGTTAATGGCTAAAATCCATTGGAATGATAATGGCAAACTCTTACTTTTTTCAAAAGAATCACAAATTGGGGTTCTAAATCAAATTGGCAGAGATAGATACATTAAATTGCCAAAAGTAAACACAAATGCACGAGGAGTTGAAATCTCTCGGGAAGCTCTCTTGTTATTGGAAAAATGCCAAGATACAAGATGTATTGATATTAAATTCACAAGAGAAAAAATTGATTATAGAGAAGTTTATACTAAATGGCTTGATGCGTGGGGAGAAGACTATTAAACAAAAGCTAAATCGAAAACGATTAAGTTTTTTTGGTGCCGCCGGTCGGAGTCGAACCGACACGGTATCACTACCACCGGATTTTGAGTCCGGCGCGTCTGCCAATTCCACCACGGCGGCATAGCGGTAATAATATAACATAAATTTTGCATTTTGACAAGTATTTTGCACGGCTATGAATAAAGTAATTGATAAAATTTTGCAAATATGCTACACTATATGCGTTGGCACGGCGAAACCGCCGAAAAAGGAGCGAGTATGGGAAATTTTATTATAATTGACGGTAACAGCCTTATAAATAGGGCATTTTACGCTTTACCGCCGCTTACCGGCAAAAACGGCAAGCCTACTCAGGCTATTTACGGTTTTGTAAAGATGTTGTTAAAGCTAAGAGAATACAACCCTACGCATATGGCTGTTGCTTTTGATTTGCGAGCGCCTACGTTCAGACATAAGGAATTCGATTATTATAAAGCCACGAGAAAACCTATGCCCGAGGATCTTGCGGTGCAAGTTCCCGTGTTGAAAGATTTACTTCGTGCAATGAAAATTGCGGTTATAGAAAAGGAAGGTTACGAAGCCGACGATATTATCGGCACAATGGCGAAAGCGGCGGAAATGCCTACTTACGTCGTTACGGGAGATAGAGACAGTTTTCAGCTGATAGATGACGACACCACGGTTTTGTTTACAAAAAAGGGGATTTCCGAACTTGACGAGATGACAGAAGAAACGCTCAAGTCGGCTATGGGACTTACGCCGTCCGGCGTTATAGAATATAAAGCTCTCGCCGGAGACACCTCGGATAACATACGAGGAGTGCCCGGCGTAGGCGATAAAAGCGCTGTGATGCTTATCGAAAAATACGGTAACGTAGACGAGATTTATGCACATATAGACGAAATATCCGGCAGCCTGAAAAGAAAACTTATTGACGGGAAACAAAGTTGTTACGACTCTCGCCGCTTAGCTACGATATGTACGCACGTGCCTGATCTGCCGCAAGTAAAGGATTGCCCGTTTATTTTCCCGTTCGCTCAAAACGTCAAAGATATGTTCGTTTTGCTGGATTTTAAGACGCTTTCGGCTAAAGCAGATTTATTCAGGTCTAACGGTACTGCAGAGCTTGAAGACTTAGGAAAAGAGGTTGTCGAAAACGATGACGAAACGGATGTGATTGGATTTGACTGGAGCGATGACGAGGTTTGCGCAGGGAGTAAAATATATAAAATAAGACGGGATTTACTGAGCGACGGCGAAGCGGAAGCTGTTGTAATAGAGCGAATAAAAGAGCTGTGCGAAGACGAAAACACGTTAAAAATTGTTGCCGACGGAAAGTCGCTAATGTATAGATTACGCAAATACAACGTAACGTTACGTCATTTTTTCGACGTTGCGTTAGCGCAATATCTTATAGATATGAGCATGGACTACTCATCGACCAAGGCTCTTATTAAAGATTACGATTTAAGCGGCAATACGGCTGCTTGCTTGAAACGAATATACAATATACAAAGCGAAAAACTCAAAAGTCTTGGTATGGAAAAGTTATATTACGACGTCGAACTTCCTTTAGTTGCCGTTCTTTCGGACATGGAACGAGAGGGTGTAAAGGTTGACATAAAGAAGCTTGACGAGTTATCGGCAGGATACGGTGTAGAAACTGCGGAACTTACCGAACGGATTTACGCCATAGCAGGTAAGACTTTTAATATTAATTCGCCTAAGCAGCTTGCCGAAGTATTATTTACGGATTTAGGCGTGCCCTATCCGCAAAAGTCAAAAAGTCGTTCTACGGGAGCGGAAATTTTGGAGCCGTTGCGGAATGAATACGAAATAGTAGCTCTTGTGCTTAAGTATAGAGCAATTTCCAAGTTAAAAAGCGTTTATCTCGACGGAATGAAGCCGCTTTTGAGCAAAGACGGAGTTGTTCATACCGAATTTAAGCAAATGCTTACCACGACGGGAAGGTTATCCAGCGTAGAACCGAACCTTCAAAATATACCGGTTAGGGACGACGAGGGGAGAAAGTTGCGAAAAATTTTCGTAGCAAGAGAGAGGAAAACCTTTGTAAGCGCCGATTATTCGCAAATAGAGCTTAGGGTTATGGCGCATTTGTCCGAAGACAAAAACATGGTTGACGCTTATATCAACGGTTACGATATTCATTCGGCAACTGCGGCGCAAGTGTTTGGAGTAAACATAGAGGACGTTACTCCGGCTATGCGAAGAACGGCGAAGATAGTAAACTTCGGAATAATATACGGTATAAGCGATTACGGATTGGCAAAAGATTTAGGCATCAAACCGTCACAGGCAAGAGAGTTTATAACAAAATACTTTGAGACGTTCCCGGCTGTAAAGGAATACCTCGAGAAATCGATAGCTTTTGCAAAAGAAAGCGGATACGCATGCACAATTTTCGGACGAAGAAGATATATTCCGCAACTAAATTCGTCAATATACATGCAAAGGCAGTTCGGCGAAAGAGTCGCTATGAATATGCCGTTACAGGGAACTGCCGCCGACATTATAAAAATAGCGATGATAAACGTTGCCAAAAGATTGGAAAAGACTAATTCTAAACTTATACTTCAAATACATGACGAACTCATTGTGGAAGCGGACGAAAAAGAAACTGACGAAGTTATTAAAATTTTAAAAGAAGAAATGGAAGGCGCAGCGAAATTAAAAGTTCCGCTTACGGCTTCGATAGGATACGGAAAAACCTGGTATGACTGCAAATAGTTACAAAAAAATAGCGCTGATAGGCGGCATTGCAAGCGGTAAAAGTGTCGTAAGCGGCATAATGAGCGAACTCGGCGCATACATAATCGATGCGGACGTAGTGGCGAGAGAGGTGGTTGCGCACGGCACCGCCGGGGAAAAAAAGCTGATTAAGGCATTCCCGACATGCGTCGTTGACGGAGCCGTGGACAGACGAAAACTGAGAGAACTTGTTTTTTCAGACAAAACCATGCTCGAAAAACTTAACGGAATTACTCATCCGCTTATAAAAAAGCGCATTGCCGCTTTGGTAGCCGAAAGCGACGGTGTAAGCGTTACCGTTATGCCGTTACCGTTCGACTTAAAGAATTACGATGTGGTGGTTTCCGTTTATGCTCTGCCGTTAAAGCGTATAAACAGACTTGTTTTACGGGATAATATTTCTATGCAAACGGCTCAGAGTATGATTTCGGCGCAATGGTCGGATCAAAAGATGTTGACTTCGTCCGATTTTGTTTTTGTAAACGACGGAGACTTGACAAAAATCAGAGCGGCGGTAGAGGAGTGGTGGCATAGCTACGTTTAAAAACAATTTAATCGTCTTGTGTTGCTTTTTGATAGCCTCAATTTCGCTGATAGTAATGGTTTTTCCGATACGATATAGCGATTCTGTGACAAAATACGGCAAAATGTTCGACGTGGAGCGTTCGGTCATATTTGCTGTCATTCATACCGAAAGCAAGTTTGACGCAGATGCGAAAAGCAGCGCCGGGGCGCTGGGGCTTATGCAGATAATGCCGGCTACGGCGGCTTGGCTTGCGCAGGAGCTTAACGTCGAATATAACGAAAGTATGCTTGTTTCTCCCGACTATAATATTATGTTAGGCGTTTACTATATTTCTTATCTAAGTAAGTCTTTTGAGGGCGATAAAGTGTTTGCAGCTTATAATGCGGGTGAAGGTAAAATCAGAGAATGGGGAAATCGCATAGCGTATAAGGAGACGAGAGATTATATAAAAAGAATAAAGATGGCAAGGGCGATATACGCAATGCGGATAGGTTAAAATATTTATTTAACGGAAATAATCTATGCGGAGGATTTTTATGAAGAAACCCGTTGGCATAGTAGAAGTAAAAGATTCGATATCTGCGTTGAAAGGCAAAATGTTGCTGATTCGAATAAACAAGGGAAGAAAAAGGATTATAAAATACTGCGGCGAAATAGAAGATATTTTGCCGTCTTTGTTTACTTTAAAGGTAAGCGGCGAAAAAAACGTGACTCGATTGTCGTGTTCGTACAGCGATATTATATGCGGCAACGTGATTTTGTCAGAGAAAAAATAATTGTGTCATATTATGCGACGCCTCACGATATAATATAGCGTTACAAACTATTTATTTGGAGGATTACCTATGGCATTCGAACCCGTTTATGAGGTTGCCGCACTTGACGGATTACAAAAGAGCTCTACGCAGCTCGTAGTGGAGGCAAAGTTAGTACCGCCGCATGGCGAAGAGATAAATAAGGTTCTCGGTATTTCCGCAGTTTCTACAGTATCCGCAACCGAAGTGTTTTCGGGTGAAGCGAGAATAAAAGGAAAGGTCGATTTTCGCATTACTTATCTTAGTGCAGATAATTCGCTTTGTTACCTCGAGTACACGGCGTCTTTTGCCGACAAAATAAACGATGACGGAATAAGCGGCGGGAACGTTTGCCTTTTCAGTAAGGTTATCGATACCGATATTACCAGTTTAGCGGAAGCCGAAATGAAGCTTTCGTCCGTTGTGGAAATATTTTTGCTTGCCTTTACTGCGAAGCGTATCAAATATCTTTCGTATGGCGGAGACGGATTGTATACGCATCGAAAGGATTACGATTTTACTACTTGCGTTTGCCATTTTACGGCAGGCGCTAAGGTTAACGTAAAAATGCCACCGGACGTAAGGTACGCCGAAAATCGTGCCGTTATTTCCTCTTGCGTTGCCGGCGACGGCATGGTTACGGTAAGCGGAGATGTGATTACGGACTATATGACTGATGCCGAAAGACTATCTGTCGTTACTCCTTTTTCGGTAGAAATCGAGGCTAACGGCAGTAAAGAGGACTTTATGGCATGCTGCAACGTTTTTGTGGAAAATACGGAGGTCAGCTCAGATGCGGAAGGCTATGACGTGGACGTGGCGATTTGCGGATTCGTTTCGCAGTCCAACAGTTTTTCGCCCGTAGTAGACGCCTTTTCCCTTAGTAACGAATTGATTAAAGGAGAGGAAACTACCGAATATTCGGTACTTAAGAATTGTTTTGTTTTCAGCGACGAAGTGGAGGGAACGGTTTCTTTAAGCGCAGGAATGCCGCTTGCGGACAACATTATTTCCACGCCCGGATTCGAAGTAATCGTTACCGGCGGGTATGCGCTTGACGGCAAAGCGGTAATAGAAGGAATGGTAAGACTTACAGCCGTTTATTTTAGCAACGAAACTTCTTCGGAAAGTTCGGTAAATATCGAAATTCCTTTTTCGCTCACAAAACGTGCGGACGTAACCGAAGGTGACGAAGTGACTGCCACCGCCGAGGCGGAAAGCGTATCTTGCAAAATTCGCAGAGGCAGCGACATAGACGCCAGAGCTACCGTATCCGTAAACGTGTTCGTAAGCAAAAAATGTTCCGCAACATACTTGTCCTCTATTGCTGAGGGGGACCCGATACAAAGTCCGTCATGTGCGTTTTCGGTGCATGTTATTGGAAAAAACGAAACCATATGGGACGTTTCCAAAGCGATAGGATTGTCACCGGAAGACGTGGAAAAACAAAACCCTCAGCTTAAGCAACCGTTTGTCGGTGGGGAGAGAGTAGTTGCGTATAGACGCCGAGAAAAGAGCGAACGCAGCTAAAGTTCGATTTAGCCGATGATTCGTTGAGTACAAAACGCTTTTACCTAACGTCGAGAAAGGGGAAAGCGTTTTTACGTTTAAAGGCTTTGAGTTAGCGGTTTAAGACGATACCTGAAATATCGTCAAACGGCAAAATGTTTTCGGTTAAATTTTGATATAATTAAACCACTTAAATAATACGTCGTTAAAAGGCAAAACCGCAGACGGTTTAAATAGCAAAACAATAAAACAAGGCAAAAATCGTTGACGTAAATTTTTATATGGGCTATACTATAGTAAAATATCGATTTAACGACGGGAGTACTATGGAAAAAGAAGAATTGTTGAAAAACGCATACGATTTGCTTTGCGAGTTTACGACGCCAAAGGCAAGATTCCCCATGTATTTTCTGTTAATGTTCGACGGAGACGAAAAAGTGACGGAGGCGTTGATTTTCGGCAAAGACAAATTATTGGAAGATACGTCGAAAATGCAATACGTGATGGACTTTTATGCGCAGAAGTGCGACGAATTCGAGAATAAAGTAACAATGTTGGCGCAGGCGTTGGGATGCAGCGCATATAATCTTTTTTTTGCCGCCATAAGCGACGAAGATTATATCGAAGATATAGAAAACATCTCGTGCGAGAAGTTGGTAGCATTAAAGCCGGGCGGCGATGCGGCGCAGATATGTGCCGACGTAGGGTTAAGAGAAGTTACGACGAAGAAGGTCTTGGACGAGATAAGGCGCATGAAATTGGAAGATTGACTTTTAAGCCTGCTTATGTATGCAGACGGTTTTGGGGACGGTAACGACGGCGCCGTATTAAGTTGACAAAATTTCATAAATGCATTACAATGGGAGTATCCTTTCAGTGGAGGGTACTTCCGTTTTTATGTCACGCTTTCAGCCGATTTTCATTGAAGAATTTTTGCCGACGGCAAAAGTGTATGTTGCGAGGTTGTGGGATAGCAATCAACCTGTTTTTTGCGAAAAAAGAAAGGATGCGATAGAAAAATGCAAGAACGAATTGCATAAAAAACAGAAGTATTGCGTTTGGAAACTGCTTGAATATGCACTCGCACGGCAAGGTTTCGACGTTCCTGTCGTTGATTTCAGTTTTGAGGGCGGCAAATGGATTGCGAGCGGAATTCGGTTTTCGCTCTCGCACAGCTATGATTACGTTGCGGTGGCAATCAGCGACTATCCGATAGGTATCGATATTCAAAAATACGTCGGCAGCGATGAGCGTGTGGCAAAGCGAGTGTTGAGCAAAATAAAGTATTGTGAATATCTGTCGGCCGTTGACAGGGATGAGTTTTTTATTAAAGAATGGACCAAAATAGAGGCAAAGTTTAAGTGCGGAGAGGGCGGCGAGTGTAAAACCGAGACTGTCGACGATTATGCTCTTAGCGTGTGCGTGGATTTGACGGAGAGAAAATAGATGTTTGTATCCGAAGTTTTTGTGCAAAATTACAGAAACTATATCAAAGAAAAAGTGTCTTTCGAGAACAAGACAAATTTTTTGGTGGGGAAAAACGCACAAGGCAAGACTAATCTGATGGAAGCGATTTATTTATGTTCGGTCGGAAGAAGCGCTAGAACTCCGAGAGACAGAGAACTGATTAACTTCGACAGCGACAGAGCGTATGTAAAAGTTTTTGTAAAGAAGCGATTTTCTGCGGACAGAGTAGAGATGACTCTGGACAAGTCTGCGAACAAAAGAGTGGCTGTAAACGGATTGCCCATAACCCGTATCGGCGAATTGATGGGGGTGGTGACCACAGTATTTTTTTCGCCGGACGAAATGAAAATAGTAAAAGACGGACCGAGCGATAGGCGACGTTTTATGGACATATCGTTATGTCAGATGTCAAAAGCATATTTTTACTTATTGTCGAGCTATAACAAAACGCTTTCTCAGCGAAACAAGCTGCTTAAAAACGGCGCAACCGATGACGTGCTGGATGTGTGGGATATGCAACTAGTGGGCCTAGGCAGTAAAATAATTAAGACGAGACGAGGATTTGTTCAAAGACTGGGAGAAAAAGCGGCGCACAATCATTCTTATCTGACTGACGGAGGAGAGTCGCTAAAATTAGGTTACGAATCGGAAAGCGGAGAAACCGTTGAGGAAATCGCCTTGTCGTTTAAGGAGCATTTGCTTAAAGATCGAGAAAAAGATAAACTTATGGGATACACCAGAAGCGGACCGCACAAAGACGATATAGCCTTTTGCGTCGGGGATACGGATATAAGAGCATTCGGTTCGCAAGGACAGCAGCGCACGGCTGCGCTTGCCGTTAAATTGGCGGAAATAGATCTTATTGCAGGAGAGAAAGAAGAATATCCGGTCTTGCTGCTTGACGACGTGCTGAGCGAACTGGACTTAGATCGACAAATACGCCTTCTGAATAAAATAAAAGATTATCAAACCATTATAACGTGTACGCATATTGACGACAATTTGACTAAGGCAATCGGTAACTATGCCAAATTTATGGTGGAAAACGGAAAAGTGACGAGGGGGTAATTGTAATGTATGACGTAGCAATAATCGGCGCCGGTCCGGCAGGCATTTCGGCGGCGTTGACATTAAAGAATTTGAGTAAGAATTTTGTGCTGTTCGGTTCGGACGAGTTATCAGAAAAAATTTTGAAATCCGAACGAATCGCAAATTATCCGGGCGTAGGTTCGGTAAGCGGTAAAGAATTTGTCGGTATGTTAAAAAAACAGTTAAACGATTGCGGAATTTCGGTTACTTGCAAACGAATCAACAATGTTTTTTTTATCGACGGAAAATTTATGCTACTTAGCGGCGACGAAATAATCGAGGCATGCGCCGTAATATATGCAGGAGGAACCGAAAGTATAAAACATATTAACGGTGAAGCCGAATTTTTAGGCAAAGGCGTAAGCTATTGCGCAACGTGCGACGGTTTTTTGTATAAAGGTAAGACGTTGGCAATCGTTGCCGAGAGCGAAAAATTCGAACACGAAGTAGAGTTTTTAAGTTCGCTTGCCGAAAAAACGTACGTATGCAGACTGTACAAAGGCGATTTGCCGCCGGTAGAGATATGCGGGGACGTAAAAGTGAATTCGATTCGAAACGGAAACGGCGACGTTATCCCGGTAGACGGTGTGTTTGTGCTTAAAAATTGTATGGCGGCGTCCGATTTGATTAAAGGCGTCGTGTCGGAAGACGGACACGTAGTTACCGATCGCAGTCAGGAAACCTCGCTTAAAGGCTGTTTTGCGGCAGGGGACTGCGTAGGCGCTCCTTATCAGATAGCGAAGGCGGTCGGCGAAGGAAACGTTGCGGCGCATTCTGCGGTGACATTTCTTGCAGCAAAAAATAAACTTAATCACGCAAAAACGCTTGCTAAATAAGCAATAATGTGTTATACTCGTATAGCTATAGTTGTATAGCAATCCTTATTCCTCAATTTTATGAGGGATCACAAGACCAAAAGGAGGTGTAGAATATATGAAAAAATACGAAGTTCTGTATATTCTGGCTAACAATCTTGACGAGGCGGCAAAGGAAGCGCAGATAGCTAAGTACGAAGCTATCGTTACTAATGCAGGCGGCGAAGTTACCACTACCAAGTGGGGCGTAAAGAAACTCGCTTATCCCATCAATTTCAAGAGCGAAGGCTATTATGTACTTACCGAGTTTACGGCTAACGCTGATCTTCCGCTCGAAATCGAACGTCAGATGCGTATAGCTAAGGACGAAGTATTGAGATTCATGATAGTTGCAAAAGATTAGTATAACTGCAGAGGAGACTTTAATATGAATAAGTGTGTGTTGGTAGGCAATCTCACCAGAGAACCCGAACATTCGTCTACCGCTAACGGCGTGGCGTTTTGTAGGTTTAGCATAGCGGTTAATCGCAACTATGCTAACAGCAACGGCGAAAGAGAGGCGGATTTTATAAATATCGTTACTTGGAGAGGACTTGCGGACAATTGCGGTAAGTATCTTACCAAGGGTAGCAAGGTAGCCGTTTCAGGTTCGATACAGACTCGCACGTACGAAAAAGACGGCGTAAAGAGAACTGCAACCGAGATTGTCGCTGACGACGTAGAGTTTCTCTCGCCTAAGAGTTCGGACGGACAGGCAACATCCGTTCGCAGTTCCGGCGCAAAGTCCTCGGGTATGGAACTCGAGCCGGTAGAAGATTCCGAGTTGCCGTTTTAAAGGAGTAAATTATGGAAAAGAAAATGAATAAAGTCGTTGATGGCGACGATAAAATGAAAAAGGCAAAGCGAGCTCCTAAAAAGAAGGTTTGCCAGTTTTGTGTAGACAAGGCTGCGGACATCGACTATAAGGACGTTTCGAAGCTTCGTCGTTATATTACCGAGAAAGGTAAGATCATTCCTCGCCGCACTTCCGGCGTTTGCGCAATGCATCAGAGAGCTCTTACTACGGCTATCAAACGCGCAAGATATATGGCTTTGTTACCTTTTAAGGCAGAGTAACAGTAGTATTAAAACGGCGGAATCGATTGGTTCCGCCATATTTTTTGTTTTGGAGTAAAAAGATGATTGCAGTAAACGACGTCAGTCTTCAGTTCGGCAGCAGGGTGTTGTTCGATCACGTTAATTTAAAGTTTACCAAGGGGAATTGCTACGGTATTATAGGCGCTAACGGAGCGGGCAAATCCACTTTTTTGAAAATTTTGTCCGGGGAATTGGAACCGAATAAAGGGGAGGTCGTCGTTGATAAAAACGAACGTATGAGCATTCTTATGCAAAATCAGAATGCCTACGACGATTACACGGTGCTCGAAACAGTTATGTGGGGCCATAAAAAGCTTATGGAAATAAAAGCCGAACGTGAGGCTTTGTATTCTAAAGAAGATTTTTCTGATGAGGACGGCGTAAGAGCAGCGGAGCTCGAGGGCGAGTTTGCCGAAATGGGCGGCTACGAAGCCGAATCGGACGCAGAAACGCTTCTCAATCAGCTAAAAATAGACAGCGATTTGTTCTATTCGCTTATGGCTGACGTCGATCCCAAAATTAAGGTAAAAGTTTTGCTTGCGCAGAGTCTGTTCGGAAAACCCGACATTCTTATTTTGGATGAACCTACCAACAACCTTGACGTTTTAAGCGTAAGGTGGCTCGAAGATTATATTATGGCAATGGAGGACAGTATAATTATCATTGTGTCCCATAACCGCCATTTCCTAAACAGGGTATGTACGCACATTTGCGACGTCGACTTTAAAAAGATCAGAATATTCGTAGGTAACTACGACTTTTGGTATGAATCTTCGCAACTTTTGCTTAAGCAGAGTAAGGAACAAAACAAAAAAATCGAAGCGAGAGCCAAAGAACTTCAAGAGTTTATTGCAAGGTTCGCCGCAAATGCGAGCAAGTCCAGACAGGCGACCAGCCGCAAAAAAGAACTCGAAAAGCTTAAGCTCGAAGATATTCAGCCGTCGAGCCGCCGTTATCCGTTTATAGAGTTTAAGTTCGAAAGGGAAATAGGTAACGAAATTCTCGAAGTCGAAGGGCTAACAAAAAAAGGTTTCTTTGAGAATGTGTCTTTTAGACTCAAAAGAGACGACAAAGTGGGGTTTGTGTGCAGTAACGGTCAAAACGTTTCCATGCTTTTCGATTGCATTATGGGGCTCGAAACACCCGACAGCGGAAAAGTTAGATGGGGGCAGACTATTATACCCATATATTTGCCGCAGAATTACGACAATTTTTTTGACGGTGTGGATTTGACGCTTGTACAATGGCTCGACCAATTTTCGAAGGACCATTACGAGGAATATCTCAGGGGTTGGCTGGGTAGAATGTTGTTTTCTAAAGAGGAAGCTCTTAAAAAAGCCGCAGTGCTTTCCGGCGGCGAAAAGGTCAGATGTATGCTCGCAAGAATGATGTTGCAGGGTGGCAACTTCCTTATTTTAGATGAGCCGACAAACCATCTGGATCTGGAGTCTATCACCGCCTTAAATAAGGGCATGACTAATTTTAAGGGTGGAATGTTGTTTGTGTCTCACGACCAAGAAATTATGGAAACCGTTGCAAATCGTATTATAGAAATTAACGGCACAAAGACTTTCGACAAAGATATTACTTACGACGAATATCTTGACCTGAGAGGGTAATCGCCGAAAAAACAAGAATAATGTATGGCGCAGGTATGAGTTTTTACTTACAGAATGTGTGATGAAGTAGATATATCCGTGTGTGATTACAGCCGCATGTTGAACATTACTTTTTATGTAAAGCGTGCGGCTGTAAATCAAACTTTGATACGTATCGTGTTTTTTATTACATTTTTTAGCTGAGACAAAAAAACGCTTAATCGGCGGTAACGCTTGACACAGCGATGTTTTTTTGTTACAATAATCGAGTTAAGTAGTTGCGAACAATGTGATTACTGCGATATAAATATTCGGAGGCTTATCGAAGCGGTCATAACGAGGCGGTCTTGAAAACCGTTTGGCGGCAACACCACGGGGGTTCGAATCCCTCAGCCTCCGCCATTAGTGAATAATACGAACCCTGACGATAAGTTAGAGTGCGTATTATTCTTTTCTAACGAATATTTCGGCATAAAAATCGATTTGGATGGCAAAAAGAAGAATCAGCCGGGCGTTTAACCGCTCGGCTTTTCTATTCATTTATTCGATTATTTGACCGTCTGTAGAAATTGTTACCACTCTCCAGGGAAGGAATTTGCCGCTATTTTGCAATGCGGTTTTTACGGCGTTTTCTATCCCGCCGCAGCACGGGACTTCCATTCGTACGACAGTTACGCTTTTAATTGAGTTTTCGGCAATAATAGCCGCAAGTTTCTCGGCATAGTCTACGCTATCGAGTTTAGGACAACCTACGAGAGTAATCCGATTGCGAATAAACTCGTTATGGAAATCAGCGTAGGCATAAGCCGTGCAGTCCGCCGCAACGAGAAGGTTTGCATTTTCAAAATAAGGCGCATTCACGGGGACGAGTTTAATCTGTACAGGCCATTGCGACAGTTGACTGCTTACCGATATGCGTTGAGCGACAGTGCTCGGATCGTGTTTGATTATCTTGGATTGTGTGCCGGGGCAACCGCACGGCAATCTTTGTCCGAATTTTTGCATTTTGGCTTGTTTCACCGCTTGTTCGTCGTATGCCGGAGCCTCTCTTTCTTCAAACGTAATTGCACCCGTGGGACAAGCAGGCAAACAATCTCCGAGTCCGTCGCAATAGTCTTCGAAAACAAGCTTTGCTTTGCCGTTTACCATAGCGATTGCGCCTTCATGGCAGGCATTTGCGCACGCACCGCAACCGTTACACTTTTTTTCATCGATTTTAATTATTTTTCTTATCATTTTTTACCTCCGTAAACTTCGTTTGCTTGTCTTTATGCTCAAAGTATAGTACAATTCATTTGTAATGTATGTTGAAATTTCAACAAACGGAGGCTTTTGTGAATAATTTTATAGAAATATTAACCGAGTGTCGATTATTTCTGGGCGTGGATCGCAACAATCTCTGTAAAATGATCGGTTGCCTTGGGGCAAAAACAAAAAAATTTACCAAAGATCAATTTATATTATCGGAAGGCAGCGAGGCGAAAGATGTAGGAATCGTATTGTCGGGAGAAGCACAAATCATAAGAATCGACTTGTTCGGTAACAGAACTATTCTTGCAAGAGTTGTTCCGTCGCAGTTATTCGGAGAATCTTTCGCTTGTGCCGATATGAAATCGATTCCCATAAACGTTGTGGCGACAAGCGATTGCGAAGTAATGTTGATAGACGCAAAACGCATTACGCAAACCTGCAACGGTGCGTGTGCGTTCCATAGCAAAATGATTTTTAATTTATTGAAAGTCGTTGCCGAAAAAAATATAATTTTTCATGAAAAAATTGAGATAACATCCCAACGCACCACCCGTGAAAAATTAATGACTTATCTGCAAATACAGGCGAAAAAAGAGGGAAATAGCACTTTCGATATACCTTTTGCCAGGCAGGACCTTGCCGATTATCTCGAAGTGGAGCGAAGCGGTTTGTCTGTGGAAATAAGTAAATTACGAAAAGAAGGACGGATAGAAAACTATCGAAACACTTTCAAACTCTTGTCGCAAAACGAACGGGAATAAAGATTATCCTTTTTATACTAAAGATTGTTTATTTACAAGTGTTAATGAGGTTTTTTGTTTGTGGTCGCACAAACAAAATGCAAAACTATTCAAAGAAATTGAGGCTTTATAATACGAAAATAGTCATAAAAACCATTATATGGCAAATAGACAATTCGATTTACATTATTAACTCAACGCAGAGAGAAGAAAGACGAACAACAAATGTTCGTCTTTCTTATTTTTTTGATGGGATTGGGAATTCTAACGGGTCGGCATCCGGTTTGTAATGGACACCCGTTTCAGTTGGCTTTAAGTGCATATTTTTTGTATGCTCGTTTTTCTACGTCGCATCATCGTGACATTTAAAGCGATAAGTAAATAGACGTTCTAAAAAATACGCAAATCGGGCAATGCGTCAAAACGAGAACGTAGTTAAGTTCGGAGAATCAGTGAAAAGCGAACAGCGTTTAATATCAATCTAACAGGCTAAAGCGAAAGCGGCGTAGAGATAAACAGGCAATCACAAAAGGAGAGATAGCAAGAATTAAAGATGGTGCAGCAATTAGAGATATAAGAGTGCGCACGGAAAAGAGGGCGAAGTAATTGCAAATATAAGCGTGATATAAGCGTTGACACGTTAAAGACGGTGCAACAATTACAAAGATAAGCGTTATACATGCCGAAATCGGTGCAAATTACGAAAACTTATCCCAATAATCACAAAACTTACTCTGAGATACAACTAATATAACAAAAAATAAAAAGAGTACGATTTTGCATACTACGTAGCAAAATCGCTATATTCGGTGCATACAATATTTGTCAAAATGTGAAGTTCATTGTATTTTTGTGTTACCTTAAAATTGTATTAAAAGTACTAGTTACAGTCAAAAAGTATCAAATTGTGTTCAATAAACGTGAAATTTTTTAAAACGGTAAAAAATAGTTGACTTATTGACAGGGGCGGGGTATTATGTGTATAATGTGAAAGATTTGGGCAACGAATCTTGGCATAATTTTCACACATGGAGAAACGAGCAGAATGAAGAACAAATTTGTTTTGGTTTTGGTTGCGCTATGCATCGCCTTTACGACGATGATCGTCGTAGCCTGCCCTGCCGAAGTAGTCGTTCCCGGTCCCGAAACCGGTACCTATTACTACGGCTCGGAAAACGAAGAAAGTTTGCTGTCACTGTACGACGGAAATAAGTTTACGCTGGTAAACGAGAAAGGCACCGAATACGGTACCTACGTTATAGAAAGCGGAACTATAGCTTTTACCAAGGCTAACGAAAAAGAGCCGAGCGGTACGGCTACGTACAACGAAGCAAACAAGACCGTAACGATAACGGACGGAGGGGTATCTAAGTTATACTTATTTAAGAAATACTTCGACGTAACGTTCAACGTGTACGAAGGAAAGACGGAAGTCCAAAAAGTCCTTAACGGCAAGACGGCGATAAAGCCGGCAGATCCTACGAGAGAAGGATACGACTTCTACGGCTGGTACGCCGATGATAAGTTTGTAACGCCTTATTTATTCGAGGGTAGGACTATAACGGGCGACGGCGTAAACGTATACGCAAAATGGGAGTTAAAGTCCTCGCAGACCGAGTACGTAATCGATTTCGATCTCGGATACGAAGGGGCGGCGATAGCTCCCGTAACCACTCGTAACGCAAAACTTATCGACATGCCGGCGGATCCGACGAGAGAGGGATACGAATTTAAGGGATGGTGGATAAGCGATTACGAAACGAGAGAAAAACTTACCGTAGAGTTTGACGCAAAGAAGGAATTTGACGCAAACACCACTCTTTTTGCGGTATGGAATAAGGCAGGCGAAAATGCTCTTACCGCCGGAGTAAATAACGAAGGCGTGCATTGGACAGCGTCTACCGAAGTAGTTACCGTAAGCGTAAAAGGCCCGCAGGGATTTACGAGCATCGAGCAGCAGGTAAGCGGTAAGGCTTACACCGTAAACTTCGGTTCGGCTCCCGCAGGCGATTACGAAATAAGCATAACGAGCGGCAATAAGACAGTAAGCGTATATTATAAGAATAAAGCGCTTACGAGAGTATCTCGCTTTAGAGCGGACGGCAGTATGCTTTTCTTTAACAAAGTGGCAAATGCTACCGATTATTACCTTACTATTGAGTGCGGCGACGAAAGACACAGCCACACAATGTTACATAACGGAAATTCCAACGTATATAACTTTGCAAACTGCAAGATGATTGACGGCGGAATTAAGTTTGTCGTAACGGCATCGGCAGAAGGCTATGCGTCTTCGGTATCCGAAGCGTTTGTATGCGAAAGAAAGTTAGATAAAGTAAGCGGATTTAATTACGACGCAGCTACGGGATACTTGTTCTGGGACGAAGTGGAAAACGCAAGAGGATACGTAATCGGTATCGGCGGCAAAGAAGTAAAGACAACGGCAAATCGTTATTCGCTTAAGTCTTTCGGCATAGGCGAAATAAACATGGAAGTTTATGCGGTAGCCAAGGGATACGCATCGTCGTCGGCGGTAAGTTACAAGGTAAATAAGACGGTACTTGCTTCGCCTACTAACGTAAAGATACTCGGCACGCAGCTTAGCTGGAACGGCGTAGAAGGCGCAACGGGCTATACCGTAAGGATCAACGGCAGAGAGTACGACGAAAGTACAACCACGTTTGATTTTGCGCAAATATCGCTTACGGAAGGCGATGAATGCAGCGTCAGCGTACGAGCAAACGCAGCGCAAGCCGCAAACAACTCGGTATGGAGCGGAGAACTCGACGCAAGGTATCTTCAGCTTGCGGCGTCGCTTAAGTACGGCGAAAACAAACTCAGCTGGAACAGCGTAATAGGCGCACAGACGTACGAAGTAAGAGTAAACGGCGAAACGCAGGCGAGAGTGACGAACAGTCACATTAAGCTTGTTTTGAATAAGTCCGGCATAAACACGGTATCGGTAAGGTATTTCGATAACCGAGGTTGGTCGGAGTTCGTAAGCATGGACGTAACTGCATACATGGTAATGTTAGACAGCCGCGTCGGCGACGTGAGCGTAATATATGCGGCAGTAGGCGACAAGCTCGAACTGCCCGTTCCGGAGAAGCCGGGGTACGAATTTGCGGGCTGGTATAACGTATACGGCGGCGCAGCTCGAAACGGAGCAAAATACGAGGATATAGTATTCTCGGACAACTGCGACATAACTCTTTACGCAGATTGGACAGCCAAAAAGTATGAAGTAAAGCTTTTTGACGCAAACGACAACGAGGTAGGCACAGCAAACATAATTTACGGAGAAGACTATCGTATCGAACCGATAGAATCTCAAAGCGCAGACGAAATATTCGCAGGTTGGTATACCGGTAAAAACGGCGCAGGCGTACAGCTTACCGATAACGAAGGCAATTCGGTTAATCCGTGGCTTTTGACCGACACTTACGAAGTGTATGCATATTTTGCCACTGACGTGCTTAGTTTTACGCTGAGAGAGGACGGAACGTACTATGTACAAAAAGGTGCGTATTTCAACAAGTTTGCAGTTGTAACCGTACCCGAAACTTACAATGGCGCAAAGGTAAGCGTAGTTTCGGCGTCAGCGTTTGCTTATGCCACCGGCATCAAAATTATAAATATACCGGACACTATTGAAATAATAGAAGTAGGTACAGCATTTACCGGTGCAAGTAAACTCGAAGAGATAAACATATACGAGACGGGCAATGCGGTTAGTCCGAGATACAGTTCGCACGAAGGCGTACTTTACAGCCAGGACGTGGCGGGCTTGGAACTCGCAGTATTCCCGAGCGGAAAGAGCGGCGAATACGTAATTTACGACGGCACGAAATTGATCGGTTCGAGAGCGTTTTATAATGCTTACAATGTAACGAGCGTAACCATTCCCGGTTCGGTAGCAATCATAATGCCCAGCGCATTTATGGGTTGCCGTAACATCGAGACTTTGACCATACTCGACTCGGACAATCCTAACGAGGAAAGCGGACTTAAAATAGCCGACCACGCATTTTATAACCTGCGCAATCTTACTACGGTAAACTTGCCGGCAAGACTCAGCTCGTTCTCACCGGCGATGTTCAGTAGCACCGGAAAACTTTCGACCATAAACATTGCTAAGGGCGGTAGTATGTACGCATCCAAAAACGGTATGGTAACCAACGCAGCCGGCGATACTCTTATATATTGTCCGAGCGGCAGAACGGGATACGTTCGTATACCTGCCGGCATAGCGACTATAGCCGCAGGTTCGTTTATGCAGCATTACTCCATAACCGAAGTATACGTTTCGTATTCGGTAGCTACTATAGAGAATAACGCATTCGAGCTTTGCACCAACCTTCAGACGCTTACGTTTGAAGGCAGTCCGAGCGCAGTAGGTATGACGATAGGCAAGCAGGCGTTTATGAGATGTTATGCGCTCAAAAACGTAATATTCGAAAAAGAATCGGCGGTAACCGAAATCGGCGAAGAGGCATTTTCGAGTTGCAACGTACTTGGAGACTTGACTTTGCCTGCCACTCTTACCAAGATAGGAAGTTTGGCGTTTAAGGACTGCTTGTCTATTCGAAAGGTTGTAATAGCAGAGGGTAATAAAAACATAGAAGTGGCTATGGACGCATTCGAAGGTTGCGTAAGACTTTTGACGATAACCATTCCGTCCACTATGGAAACGTTGCCTATAGAGGCGATAGCCGCATGTCCGAGCGTACGTAGTATCGATATTGCGGAAAATAATCCATACTTCAGCTCCGACGGACTTATAATATACAATGCAAACAAAACCGAGCTTCTCTTCTATTCCAAGACGATTACTCCCGAAAACGGCGAATATACGCCTATCGATTCGGTAGTAAAAATCCGAGGCGGAGCATTTAGAAATAACGATAGGATAAAAGTTCTTAATATAGGCAAAAACGTCGAAGAAATAGACGATTACGCATTTGCGGGTATGAGTGCGCTTACCACCGTAAACTTCGAAGATTCTACTTCCGCTCTTACTCTCGGAAAAGGCGTATTGCAGGGCACCGGCTCGCTTGGCAATATCGTTTTGCCGTCCAGAATAAGGGAAATAAGCGAGGAAATGTTCCGAAATTCGGCGATTGCCGTCGTAACGATAGGCTCGAGCGTTACCGTTATAGGTAAAAACGCATTTACGGGCTGTACCGGACTTATGGAAATAATATTTGCGGAAGGTTGCAATATCGAAACCATTCCCGAGTCGGCGTTCGAAAACGTAGCGGCAGGTACGATAACCATACCTAAGTCGGTTAAGGTTATCGAGAGCAGAGCGTTTGCAAACGTTTCCGCAAGCGAAATAATTTTTGAAGAAGGCAGCGTCCTTACTACCATAGGAGACGGCGCATTTACCGGCAGCGCCCTCGTATCTATATCGATTCCTTCCTCCGTAACTACTTTGGGTAAAGGCGTATTTGAGGGCGCAAAGAAGCTTACTTCGGTAAGTTTAGACGGCACGGCGCTTGTAAACATCCCCGAGAGGACTTTTACGGATTGTAGAAAGCTTAAGTCATTTAACGTGCCTAATACGATAAACGATATAGGATACAGAGCGTTTTACTGCTGTTACGATCTTGCGAGCGTAACGTACGAAGCAGGCGGCGACGGCGCACTTACTATCGGCGATCAGGCTTTCCACCTTTGCTCTAAGCTTACTACGTTGGCACTCCCGAGTCGTACCGAATCGATAGGTAAAAGCGCATATTACGCAACAGCGGCGACTGAGGCTACGTTTACCGACAGCGAGATGGGCGGAACGGACGCTACGTCCGGGCTTAAGCATATCGGAAGTAATGCATTCGAACAAAGTTCGCTTAAGACAATAGAACTTCCCGAAGGGTTGCTTACTATAGGCAGCTATGCGTTTTCGCAGTCTAAATCGCTTACTTCGGCTGTAATACCGAGTACCGTAACTAACCTTGAGAAAAGCGGTAACGGCGCACAGATACTCGGCGTAGGCAGATTTGCGTTCTATAGCACCCCACTTACCGACATAACGTTTAGACCGATGAGCGGCGAAAAGCCCGAAGGCTATCTCGGCGTTACGCTCTGCGATACTTTCAGTATTTGCAGAAAACTTACAAACATAGTTTTGCCGGCAAATATGGTTACCGCTCTCGATAACAAAAATAACGTTATTCCCGCAATAAGCGCAGACGCCATGGACGGTTGCCCGCTCAGTCAAATCACGGTAAACGAAGGCGGCAATCACGTAGCCGAAAACAATATCCTTTACCTTACCGAGAACGGAGTTAAAAAAGAGATAATCGTTGCGGCTAAGTCGGTAAGCGGCGAGGTAGTTATCCCGTATACCGTAAGCAATATATGGAGAGGGGCCTTTGATAGTTGCGAACTTATTACTTCGATTAAGTTCGAAGCTACGCCCGAAGGACAGGCGGCAGTTCCTCTTAAGATTTCTGCTTATCCCGATACTTTCCCTCTCGGCACATTCAACGCTACCAAGTTTACTTCGATAGAACTTCCTTCTCGCACTGTCGGTATAGGACCATACGCATTTGCATATTCCGGTCTTACTTCTATAAAAATCCCGGGGGCAGTCGTCGATGACGGGGATGAGTTTGGCATAAGTCGCTATGCGTTCGAATATTGCGCCGATCTTACTGTCGTGGAATTCGAAGAGGGAGCAGAGAACAGAGTGCTTACCGTAGACGATTATGCGTTTAGGGAAACGGCGATAACAAGCCTTACTTTGCCGGTCGGCACGGTAAGCATAGGCAATAGCGCATTCTATAAGTGCGCAAACCTGGTAACCGTAAATATTCCCGATTCTATCAAAGAGATCAATAAATATGCCTTCCAAGGATGTACTTCGCTTAGCAGCGTAAACTTTGCGGAAGGCACGCATCTTAAAATGCTCGACTCTTCGATATTCGCCGGATGTACTTCTCTTATCGAATTCAAATTACCCAAGTCGGACACTGCAAAAGATTTGTTCGGTTCGAGTTCGGCGGTAAAGAAGTTCACTCTCTCTAAAGACGCTTTGCTTAGTGACGGAGTGTTAGTCGGTCTGACGAGCTGCGAAGAATTCGTTGTCGAAGAGGGTAACACTTCATTCGTTGCCGAAGGCGGAGTGTTGTATAACAAAAATAAATCCACTCTTATAAGATATCCTCAGTCTAAAGCGGACACATCGTTTGCAGTGCCGGAGGGCGTAACGCAGATAGGCGATTCGAGCACGCAGTCGGCATTCTTCGGCGCGTCAAACCTTACTTCCGTTTCCATTCCTGCAAGCGTAAGAACTATAGGGGCTGCAGCATTTTACAACTGTAATGCGCTTACTAATATAGACTTCCTTGCTGCAAAGGACGGCAACAATTTTGACCTTTCGATAGGAGAAGACGCATTCGGATACAGTGGACTTACTTCCATTGTTATACCCGCCCGTGTAGCAGCCGTTGGAGGCTTGTCGAGAGGAACGTTCAGAAACAATACTTCGCTTACGAGTGTAACCTTTGAGAAGGGAAGCAGAATTACCTCTATACCTACAGAAGCATTTAATTTCTGCACTGCGCTTAAGTCTATACATCTCCCCGCTACCGTGACTGAAATCGAACGCAATGCGTTTATTTATTGTAAGTCGCTTGCAGCGGTAACTATAGAGGAAGGCGGAGAAATTCTTAAGATAGGCAACACGGCATTTAAAGGCACCAAGCTTTCGGTTACCAATATAAACGCTTTGATTAAGAACGTAACCGAAATTTCCGAGTACGCATATCAGGAAACGACTTCGACCGTGGACGAAGACGGAACTTTAGTTATTCCCGAAGGCATAACCACAATAGGCAGAGAGGCGTTTAGAAAGGCAAACGGTATCAAAAAGATTCAGTTCCCCTCGTCGCTCGTTTCGATAGAATCGTATGCCTTTAGTGAGTGTAGCAACCTTACTGAAGTTGTTATCCCGGACGGCGTAATTTCTATTGGTGACAGTGCATTCAGAGGCTGCGCATCGCTTAAGAAGGTAGTAGTGCCTTCGTCCGTAGTCGATTTGGGCAATTATGCGTTTATAAGTTGCTTTGCGCTCGAAGAAGCGGACGTTGCGTGCGATATCGGTTACAGAATGTTTGACGGTTGCGATAAGCTGAAAAATCTTACGCTCGGCAATACGGTTACCGCCATCGGCGATTATGCGTTTAACGGATGTGACAGCCTCGAAAGAGTGGTATTGCCGTCCTCGCTTACTAACGTCGGTGAAGTTCCGGCAATCGGTAGGGAAGCATTTAGAGACTGCAAAAAACTTGAGTCGGTGGCTTTTGCCGAAAACTACAACCAGATTACCATAGGCGAATGGGCATTTAGTGGCTGCATAAACTTAAGCAAAGTTGTTTTCCCGTCCAACTTAGTAAATATGGACGCCGTAAACAAAGTTAATTGCGCTATAGGTGCTTATTCATTTGCCGGATGTACCTCTCTTACCGAGCTGATCGGCTTGGAAATACTGGAAGGTATCGGCGATTACGCATTCAGTAACACCGGACTTACTTCGATATATATCCCGGCTACGCTCAGCGTATTCGGAGCGTCGCCTTTCCTCGGTTGCAAGCTCCAGAGCGTCGAACTGATGGACGGCAACAACACCCTTATGCAGCAGGACGGCGCTATATACGACGCAGCTATGACCACGCTTATGCTGTTCCCCTTAGGCTATGACGGCGACGTGACGATACCCGAAAGCGTTATTGCGCTTAACGACGGCGTGTTTGCAGGTTCGATGATACGAAGCATTACGCTTTCCGCCGGACTCAGAGAGGTGTCCGCAAATGCGTTTGACGGCTGCGTAAATCTTAAAAAGGTCAATTGCGAAGGCGGTCTTGTTTCGATAGGTAAATTTGCCTTTAGAGGATGTACTTCGCTCGAGAGCATAGAGTTTTCGATAGCGCTCGATACGATAAGCAGCAGCGCATTCCAAGGTTCCGGTCTTAAGAGCGTAACTATCGGAGTAAACGTTACGCTTATCGCCGACAGGGCGTTTAAAGATTGCGTAAATCTCGAGAGCGTGAACTTTGATAAACGAGGAACTAAAACACTCAGGATGCTCGATTATGCTTTCGAAGGTTGCGTTTCGCTTACCGGTCTCGAGCTTCCATGGAGACTCCGAGACATCGTAGAGAAGAGGACATTCGTCAAACCTACACCGCCTCATTTCCCCATTACGGCAGACGGGTGCGATCCGTGTATAGGCGTCGCAGCCTTTAGCGGATGTACCAAGCTCGAGACTGTGACCATCGAGGACGAGTATGCCGATGGTCTGGTTAAGAGCTTTACGTACGGCAATAAAGCCTTTATGGGATGTACTTCGCTTAAGAGCATCGAGATAAGTAAGTATGTTAAAACTTCCTCAATCCCGTTTATCGCAATATTTTATGGTATTGGAGAAAGCTTGTTTGAAGGATGCGTTGCGCTTAAAGAGGTGATTTTCCCCGCCGGATGCGAAAATGAGTTTAGAATAGGCGAGAATGCATTTAAGGGATGCGCCGCTTTACAGTCGATCAACCTGCCTGCTACTTGCACGCAGTTATGTGAATCGGCGTTTGACGGCTGTATAGCAATTAAGACGCTAAACGTGCCTGTAGCCGTTACCAATATCGGCAAGAATGCGTTTAACGGCTGGACGGCTGCTCAGACCATAATAATGGAAGGCAAAGCGGCTGCCCCAACCGGATACGTAAGCACTTGGAATGCCGGCTGTAACGCCAATATCGTCTGGGAAGCAGCTCAATAACATATAGCTTTTAACTTTCATAAATATCCACTCTTGTATTCGATGCGTCGGATTTTGACGGCGTAATCGACAAAAAGCCCTGTCGTTTTTGCGACAGGGCTTTTTGCATAATACCTTAAGTAAAGTGTAGTGCATAATACCTTAAGTAAAGTGTAGTGCATAATACCTTAAGTAAAGTGTAGTGTATAATACCTTAAGTAAAGTGTAGTGCATAATACCTTAAGTAAAGTGAAGTGCATAATATCTTAAGTAAAGTGAAGTGCATAATACCTTAAGTAAAGTGAAGTGCATAATACCTTAAGTAAAGTGTAGTGTATAATACCTTAAGTAAAGTGTAGT
>ERZ779737.392-NODE-392-length-42373-cov-7.180491_pt1 | contig 42373 bp, 39 predicted proteins | sample MGYA00511889_ERZ779737 | MGnify/ENA primary metagenome ERZ779737 (study PRJEB29588, sample SAMEA2163575) | human gut metagenome | biome: human gut; feature: human-associated habitat; material: faeces | place: Denmark | collected 2008/2010 ... | reverse complement strand
GTCCATTCCAAACTCCTGAAGTGCAGCAATGTCTTTTGTGACCGTCGTTCTATGTGCAGATATTCCGTATTCATCATTCAATATATTGATTAGCTGCGTCGTCGAAAGCGGATGTTCCTCGTCCGTTCGTTCCTCTAATATTTTCTTTAAGTATAATATTCTCGGCTTTGTTTCCATTGTTTGCCCTTTCCAAGCTATTACTCATATAGTCCTTTGAACATTTCTCCCTGTATCACGCTGATTTGTTCAGTCGGAATTACTGTTTCATCCTGCATAATCAGTTTGCGTTCAAATTCATCAATCTTTTTCACTATGCCGGAATGCGTGAGATATGCTCCTCCGGATTTTTTATCATCAGGCACGAAATAAGTTATTGATATTTCCTGTTCTGTGCCGATATTATCTCTAATCATATTTAATTGGTCATTTAATTTCATAATGACTTCATCGCTTAACTCTAACCGTTCATCTGTTAGCCTTGCAGTCTCTTTAATGGCTGCATCGTGTCCTGTAAGTGCCGCAAAAGGTGCAAACTGTGCTGCTCTGTCGTGAAGTGACATACGAGGATGGTTCTTCGATATCGGATTCGGCAGATTGATTATATCGTCATAGGAATGTTCATCCATCTGTTACAGCACCTCCTTTGCTCGACAAACTTGAATTTATAGTCCTCTCAAAACCAATTTGCTTTTTCTTCTCGAAATACGGGAATATCACTATCTCGATATGGATTGTAATTATGAAGATTGCAACCAAACTCTTTTAATGATTTTATTTTGTTATCCTGTGTCCATACAATTAAAGATATTCCGTCAAATTCTTCAACATTTCCATTATTCATTTTGTTTTTAAAATACCACTCCACGATTGTTTGATTGCCTTGATGAAAAAATTGCTTAATCTCCCAGACAAGAACACTTCCGCGTGTATTCCATTCGTCAAACCAGTGCTTTACCGTTTTGCGGTTTTCATATTTAGGACTCCAACTCTCAGTATATACAACATCATCTGTAAAAATATTGTCAATTCCTAAATCTGCTTTCTTAATCCACATATCAAACCATAATCGGATAATTTTTTCTCTCTCGTTCATAAAGCACCTCCACAACTCCCGATTTGCAAATTTCTTTCTCTCATAATACCACACTTTTTTCATCATAGATACAGCTATTTCTGCTTCCGAAATTCTTCTAGTATTTTTTCCTCCCTTTCTCGTTCCTCGCAATATTTCCAGAAATCGTCCAAAAATTCATCGACAGATTTTTCCGGTGCTTCTGTCGGTTCAAGTTCTTCCAGCCTTTTTACAATTTTTATAACTTCTTCGGCATCAAATTCCTCATCGGTGGCTACCAACGTATAATAGTCAAGTTTTTCTTTCAACATCTCTATTTCTTCTTCCTTACTCATGCTAAAATTCTCCCTTCACTATATACATGACAGTTTTCGACAAAATCTTACAAATTATTTTGGAATTGTTTTCTTCTATTTGTCCTTTTTCGGTGGAAATTCCATCTTAAACTTATACTGGAATCCCTTGATTTCTTTTCCATCCTTCGTATAGGAAAACTCCTCTATGCTCTCCGGAATCAAATAAGCATCATAGCTGCCTTTCTTGCCTTTTAATCCTTTTACAAGTATCTTTTTCCCTTGAAGCAGGCTCTTGACCTGTGTATCGGAAAGTGTTACCCCAAGTGCCTTGCCAACATTCATGCCACATTTCCCGGTACAATACGCTCCGAATTTTCCCTTGACTACATCAGCACCACACTTCGGGCATTTGCCTAGCACTTCTTGTCCACCCTTGCCTGTGCCAAACATGGCTTTATGTTCATCACTAACGCTGTGATAGGTCTTTACAAGATCAGTCACCATTGCTTCAATACCTGACATAAACTGTTCTGCAGCAACTTCTCCTTTGGATACAAGAGTAAGCTCATTCTCCCAGTCAGCGGTCAGTTTCGGAGATTTTACTACATCTGGAAGTATCGTGATCAGCTTCATTCCGTCCTCTGTCGGAATCATCTGCTTTTTCTCACGTTTTACGAATCCGTCTTTTACCAGTTTTTCTATTATATCCGCTCTGGTGGCAGGTGTGCCAAGTCCTTTTCTCTCCACTTCATCGCCCATATCCTCTGCTCCGGCTCGCTCCATGGCGGACAGCAGGCTGTCCTCAGTGTAATGTTTTGGCGGCTGTGTGAAATGCTCGGAAACCTTTGTCTGCTCCACTGCAATCATCATGCCCTCACGAAGCTCCGGCAGCTTCTTTTCTTCCTCGTTATCTGATTTATCCTCTGTGGTCTTATAGGAATTTTTGAAGAAATCATCAAATTCCTTCCATCCATTTTTCCATACTTCCTTACCGGATACCTTAAACACAATCTCGTTGCAGGTAAGCTCTGCCTTTGTGGAATTATAAATGTGCTTCTCCCCGGTTGCACACAGCAGACGGTTCGCACATAATGAAAGGATCTTCATTTCACTCTCAGGAATCACCTTTAAGTCCTGTTTGATGATCTCCATGGTCGGAATGATTGCATGGTGGTCTGTCACTTTCTTGCTGTTCAAAATTCTTTTAATATCCGGATTGAACATGATATTCTGCTCAAATAACAGAGAATTGAAAATCGCTTCGATCACATTTTTTGCAGTACCTTCCATGTCATCGGAAAGATACTGGCTGTCTGTTCTTGGATAAGTTACTAACTTTTTCTCATAAAGGCTCTGCGTATATTCCAATGTCTGCTTGGCAGTAAAACCAAACAGACGGTTTGCATCCCTCTGGAGTGTTGTAAGGTCATAGAGTTTCGGCGGTGCTACCCACTTTTCTTCCTTTACCACGGAAGTGACAAGAGCCTGTCCGTTTTCACAGGCTCCTGCAATCCTCTCTGCTTCCGTTTTATCACTGATATGCTCTGATACCGCATCCAGACCATTTCCCATGATGTGAGCCATATAATAGGCTTCTTTCTTGAAATTCATGATTTTACTTTCACGATCCACCAGCATGGCAAGTGTCGGTGTCTGCACTCTGCCAACCTTCAATGCCTTACCGCCATATAATACCGTAAAAAGTCTTGTTCCATTGATACCCACAAGCCAGTCTGCTTCCTGCCTGCATAATGCTGAATGATACAATTTATCATAGTCGCTGCCTGGGCGAAGATTATGGAAGCCGTCACGGATAGCACTCTCCTCCATGGAAGAAATCCATAACCGCTTCATCGGTTTTCTGCATCCTGCCATGTTGTAGGTCAGGCGGAAAATCAGCTCACCCTCCCTTCCGGCATCGGTTGCACACACAACAGCATCTACCCTGTCATCATGCATGAGCTTTTTCAAAATCTGATACTGTGCTTTTGTATCACTTTTCACTTCATGCTGCCATTCCTGCGGAATGATTGGAAGGCTCTCATAGCTCCATTTCTTCCATGCTTCCTCATAGCTTTCCGGCTGTGCCAGTTCTACCAGATGTCCCACACACCATGATACCAGATACTCATTGCCTTCCAAATATCCGTCCTTACGCTGTGTGGCACCAAGAACTGCCGCAATGCTCTGTGCCACACTCGGCTTCTCTGCAATTACAAGCTCCATCTCTATTCCTCCCCATTTTCTTCATCATTCTCATTGTTGTTATCTTCATTGTCATTCTCGTCTGTGTCTACTGATTCTGTATCATCACCACCATTTATGAATGCTTCGTCGGAATCCTGCTCGGTGTCTTCCTCGTCATCATAATCGTAGTCCTCGTCAAGCTCGTCCTCATCTTCATCCTCATCAATGAAGTTTTCCTTTTTCTTCTTGGATTTCACAACATATACCACTCCGATCACAGCTACCGCAGCAATGCCCATTAAAATATATGTAAAGCCGGAACCATCTGCCTTTGCGGTATCCTCTTTCGGCTCACTTGTATCTTCCGTGCTATCTTCGGTGCTGTCCTCAACACTTTCTACTCCCTGTGTTTTATCTCCTGTGGTATCAGCATTATTGTTTGATAATGCGCTGTCTTTGGTAGGGATTGCAGATTCCAATGCCGCTGAATTTTTCGGAAGTGTCTCGCTGTTATCCGTTGTGGTATTCAGCAGGTCGTTTTCACTGACTTCTGTAAGGAAATACACCTTTTCATCTTCCCCATCACGATCAATCACAAGATAAAATACCTTTTCTGATGCAGTCTGGATTGTGTAAAATTCCTTGCCTTTTTCTGTGGTCTGGCTGTCACTGCTCTGGTCTGCATCCTTGGAAGTATCTCCCGTACTTGGAGATTGCTTTGCTGTTGCGGAACTGCTGGAAGTTGTTCCACTGCCTGTCTGGGAAACTGTATTTCCATTCACATCCGTTTTCGTATGCTCTGTGACCTGTGCGGTTGCAGAGCTTGGCTTGGTTGCAGACGCATCCACCGGAAGCTGCTGTGCCGGATCTTTTTCATTGCTGTCCTTATTCTCCGGATCGGTGTAATACGGATTGGCTGTTTTATAGATTTCAGAGGTATTTCCTGCATTATCCATGGCAGAAATCGTGAAATACTGATACCCTGCATCGAACTGTTGCAGACGGATATTCAAGGCTCCATTCGTATGCTCTGTAAACTCATAGCCATTGACATAGATTGCCTTGATACCGGAATCCGTATCATGTGCCTGAATGCTCAATAGACCATCGCTGACTGCCGCATTTAAGGTAGGCTTCGTAAAATCAAAGCACTTGATATAGCGATTTTTCTCATAGGTCTTGCCCTTCTGGTCTGTGACCTGCACATAAATAGTGCTGTTTTCGGAAATCTCTATGTACATATCCTCGGTAATATCTGTCCAGCTTCCATTCTGCCCGACTTTCGCCTTTACTGTCTGAACGGTAAAATTACCGGAAACTATCGTATCTTCTACTTTGACTGTCACCTTAGTGGTATCGTTATGCCACCCAGAAGGTGTATTGATTGTGATTTTTACGCTCGGATTGATATAGGTACATTCCTTATAGTTCTTTGCACACACCTCACAATCTTCATCCACCGCATACTGGCTGCACTTTTCTTTGCAGGTGCATTTTGCGGCAGGCTGTGTTTCTTCAGACGAATCTTCTGTTGTGCCTTCTGTGGAATTTTCCGTCTTTCCCTCTCCGGTATCTGTTCCTGAATTTTCTTCCCTGCCATTGCCGGGTGTAACTGTATTTTCTGCGTCACTTGCACTTTCCGTTTTCTGCTCGGCAGTATCCTCCGCATGAACCTCTATCGTATTTGTCCTGTTGGCAAAAAATGCCCCAATCGGCATACAAAAAAGTATTGCCGACAGCATAAGGGACACTACCGCCCTAGCCGATAATTTCCTGTTTTTCATTGATTGAAACCTCCTTTTCCTGTTCCCGTTTCTGTAATAAATTTCTGACTTCATCCTCACTGAGCTTGTTTAACATCTGCAAACGCTCCGATGAGATTTTATATTTTCGTATGATCTTCATGGCTTCGGCATCCTCCGCCATCTGTTTCTGTTCTGCAAGGTCTTTTTCCTTTGCCTGTAGCTGTGCTATCTGCTCTCTGACCTTTTTAAGCTGTGAATTGATTCGTTCTACTGACAAAAATAATTCCTCCCTTCGCTAATTCAATCTTCCAAAACCATAGAAATGGCTCTGCCAGTAAGAAGTATTGATTGATGTGTACTGAATTGGATCACCGCAATGCACCATCGTACCGTTTCCACAGTAGATACCAACGTGTGTAACCGGACGTCCTGCATTATAGGTTCCTGTAAAAAATATAATGTCCCCTGCCTTTGCATCTGCCGCTGATACCGGAGTACACTGGTCATAAATGCCCTGTGCTGTGGTTCTTGGCAGGTTATGTACGCCACTGTTTGAAAATACCCAGCATACAAAACCGGAACAGTCAAAACTAGCCGGGGCTGTGCCGCCAAAAGTATATGGCATTCCCAGATACCTGTTTGCTTCACGCATAAGCGTCTGTACGGTTGCATCATCATAGGATTCCGGCGGTATCACATTGCTGGTTCCTCCTCCGGTGCCGCCCGTTGTTTCTCCATAAATGGTCTGTTCTCCTGCTTCAAAATAAAATAACGGGTTATAATATTCCCCGTTATACAGACATTCGATATGAAGGTGGCTTCCGGTACTGCTTCCTGTATTTCCGCTTTTGCCTATATTGTCACCTTTTTTTACACTCTGCCCTGCGGACACATTTAAGCTGTCCATGTGGGCATATTTTGTGGTATATCCCTTACTGTCCGTAATCACCACATAATTCCCATAATAGGAATCGTAAGCTGCTTCCATAACCGTTCCATCATGTGCTGCATGTACCATGGTTCCAGTCGGTACTGCTATATCCACACCCCTGTGAATCTCCTCGTCTCCTGTGTTTGGATTTTTCCGGTAACCATAATAACTGCTGATATAGTAGTACCAGTAGTAATCCACGGGTGTTCCAAATACCTGTAACCCGCCTTTTGTCTCCGTGTAGGCGGCAAAGATTTCTGCCTGTTCCGTATCCATACGTCCGGCAACAATGCTCTCAAGAGGTGTGACCGTTAAAGTGACTCGAAGGATTGTTACGATATATTCTTCTTCCTCCTCGTACTCGTATTCCTCGGTACTGATGCTTCCATCTGCATTTGTAACTGTTCTGGTTCCGGTCTTTGTGACTGTCCTTGTCCGTGTCTCCTCCACTTCCTCAGTAGTAAGGGAATACATGGCATCAAATAATTCCTGAATTTCACTCTCCATTTCTGCGGCAGTAAATTCCGTATGGACTGCGGAAAGATAACTGATCAGTGTATATGGATCATGCCCGATTGCACCAAGGTTATAATCGTATTCATCATATCCCGGATAATCAGTTTCAATCCGGTCAATCTTATTTTGCAGTTCCATTTCCTTTTCTGTAAAAGATAAATCTGCTGCATCAATCTCTGCCGGAAGGCTAAGATATGTGCTTGCCATCGTTGTTGTCACAGTTCCGGTAAACATGGAACCGCAGCTTGATAATGCCGACATGATCATAATAAGCAGAAGAACAAAAATACCCACTGTGATAATCAGTGTTTTATTTTTTGTGGCAATCTCCTGTAACTTCTTTGCAATGCCGGTTGCAGCATTGGCTGTCTTTGTAAATGTTTCCTTTGCAGTCTTGGCTTCTGCTCCTGCCCGCCTTGCCTTGGCATACTCACGCTTGATACGCTGTTTCTGTAGCTGCCTTTGCAACTGCTTCTTTGGACTGTTGCCCTTTAGATGTGGATTTTCACTGATGAATTTCTCATACTCCAGCTTCATATCCGCTGTGACCTGTTTTTTCTGCAATCGCTCTAATCGGTCACGCTTTCTCTGTGCCTTGCTCTTGCGGTGATATTTCATGTAATGGTAAACATCTTCTGCACGCTGTTCTGTCTTATGTGCACCCTCCACAGCAGAATTATCCTTTTCTGTCTCTGCAATCTTTCGATGCACAAAATACATATTTTCGGTCTGGAGTTTGTGAACCGCAGCTTTTCCAAGTCCGTCAGGCTTGAATGGCTTCTCCACTTCCACCGGAACCACCACATACTTTGCTTTTCCGGTCTGTTCATCAAAGACACGTTTCATCTCATACTGCCGCTTTTTCGGCATCTTGTCCTTTGCTTTCTGTAACTTCTGACGACTCTTTTCCGACTTATCAAAAGCCTTCTGTACTTTTTTGTCGGTAAATTCTTCCGCCTGTCCCTGCGAAAATGTGGCATCCTTTGTCTGGAAATCTCCATAATCGGACTGCTTTGTATTTTCTGACTTCGCACGCTCTCTGTGTGCGTATTCTCTCTGCACACGCCTTTTGTGATATTTTCCTTTTTCCTCAGACCGTTGGTAGGTATTTCTAACGTGGTAATTGTCCTGAAAACTGTCTGCGTCCTCTGTATGGAAATTTGTAGCATTACCGTTTTCCTCATTGATAAAGCTGTTTTCCTTTAAGAATGTCTTTTCCGCTTCGGCTTCCGACTTCTGGACATTGTGACCAGAAGTGTCCTGTTGTTGCTGTCGGTAATATTTTTTCTTATTATTTTTCCTGTATTCTGTCCCAGTATTAAACTCTGACTTCTGGACGCTGTGACCAGAAGTTGCTTTTCCTGTACGACTGCCATGGTTCGCATCCCTTGGCAGATTACTCACAGGCTTCTCGCTGGCACTAAACTGGTTTTCCACAGAAAAGGTGTTGTCCTGCCTGTGTTCTATATGTTTTACTCCAGTCACTTCCTTATCTTTGGAAAATGTCTCTTTTTCAAATGCCTTTACTGCCTGCTTCTTCTGTCTCTTTTCCGCCATTTATACTGCGTCCTCCTTCTGCACCGATTCCTCCGGCTTCGTATTCATAATTCTGTAAGTCTTGGTGTCTGTCGGATATTTGTCTACAAATGGAATTACCACGTTATCAAACAGTATCAGACCACTTCCCGGCTCGGAGTTGGTGACATAGGAAAGTTGCTTATCAGAAAGTCCCAGTTTATCAGCGAGAATTGCCTGATCTTTGGCATTCTGATTTAACAGATACACAAAATCGCTGTTACCCAAAATACCTTCAATCTCCTCAGAACGAAGAAAATCGCCCACGTTCTGCGTCAAACCTGTCGGAATACCGCCCCATTTTCTGAAACGTTTCCAGATTTCCACGGAATAAATAGCTGTCTGCTTCTCCTTCAGAAGAAGGTGGAACTCATCACAGTAATAACGGGTAGCAATCTTTCGCTCCCTGTTCTGCGATACCCTGTTCCAAACCGCATCCTGCACGATTAACATTCCAAGCTCTTTCAACTGATTTCCCAAGTCTCTGATGTCAAAGCACATGATACGATTGCCGCTGTCTACGTTGGTATGGTGGTTGAAGTAATTCTGGGAACCATGCACATACAGCACAAGGCTGTTTGCGATACGCTCCGCCTTTGGATTTTTGTGTGCTAACAGGGCATCATATAAATCTTCCAGCAGCGGCATATTTTCCGGCACCGGATTTTCAAAATACTTATCATAAATATGACGGATACACTCGTCGATGATACCTTTTTCATCGTTCTGCAATCCATCCTTGCCGCCTGCAATCAGGTCACACAGAGTAATAATAAAATCGGATTTCAGCTTTAACGCTTCCTTATCCCTCTTATGGGATAACTGTATATCCATAGGGTTCAGATAGTCTTTGGAATTGGTGGCAAGTTTTACCACCTGTCCATGTAGTGCTGCCACAAGAGCAAAATACTCTCCCTCCGGATCGCAGATGATAATATCGTCCTTTGTGATAAGAAAACAGCTTAAAATCTCACGCTTTGCACTAAAACTCTTACCACTTCCGGGAGTACCTAAGATAACTCCGTTCGGTGTACGGAGCCTTTTTCTGTCTGCCATAATCATGTTGTTGCTGAGTGCATTTAATCCGTAATAGATTGCCGGAGCAGGCATAAATAATTCCTGTGTGCAGAATGGTACTAAGATTGCGGTACTCTTTGTGGAAAGGGTACGCTCAATTCCGGTTTCATTGCACCCAATCGGCGCAGATGCCATAAGGCCCTGCTCCTGTAAATACTGTAAACATCTAAGGTCACAGTTTGCCTGCTGAATGATACCGGACACTCTCTGCATTAAGCTCTCCAGTTCCCGCTTGGTTCTGCCATAACAGGTAATAAGGAATGTCATATTGATCATCTTCTGATTGCTCGTATTCAAATCATCCAGAAATTCCAGCGTATCCTTTTCATAGGTCACAATATCCGTTGGAAGAATATCCATATCGTAACCGCTTCGGACTGCCTTTTTCTGCTCTTCAATCTTCATTTTCTGGATATTGGAAATAACCGCTTTTAACTTCTTGATTGCCTTTACCGGATCTTCCGTCTGCATGTGCATGGAAATCGTAAGATTAGCATCAATATCCAGAAGATGCTTGATCAGCTCGTCCGTAAACTTCGGTGCGATAATATCCAGATAGGACACACAGCCATACATATTCCCTGACTTAAAGCGGTTCGGATAGCGGAAATCAAATCCCGGCGGTGCAATATAGTCCTTGACCGACTTACCGGATTCTGCCAAATCCTTAAATGAAAAACGGAAAGGCTCCATGGTATCCTGATTAAAATATTCATGCAGGATGCGCAGTCTTTCCTTTCCGTCCAGTCCCCTCGCAAGGGTTCCTATGTTGTTTAAGTTCCGTATGACATCTTTTTCAATGTTGTTAAGGCGGCTCTTGGCTTCCTTGTAGCCATTGCTTTCTACACCAAAAATCAGATATTTTGATTTGATGATACCATTGTTGCCCTTTGCCGCCTGCTTCTTTAACATCTCCGTGTATTCCTCACGGATGTCGTTAAAATCATCCTCCTGCCACGGAATGTCAAACTGTTCTGTAAGCATCTGCTCGTTGACCTGCCTGTTGAAAAGCACCAGTTCAAACTTCACAGACGGATCAAAATAATTGATAAGCTTGCTGTACTGTGCCAGTATGTCCGCCTGGTCATCCACTTCCAGAAGCTCATAGTTTATATCAAAAAATTCCACCATCTTTGTATAATAACGGTGGCTGACCTGACAGATACCATCACGGAACATCTTTTCAAAAGTGATCGTCCTTTGTGCGGTAGTCGGCTTTTCTTTCTCAATGCTCTTTCCCGATAAAATATGCTTTAACTGTATAAGACGCTTCTTTTCTGAAAAGGTAAGACCGCCACTTTTACTGTTGTTCCTGCTATTGCCTTTATAACTGCTTTTTCTGCGGCTTTCCGGTTCTGCCTTTTGCTTTTTCTTCAAGATAACGAACCTCCCTTCGTAATTTTTCTTTTTCTTCCAACTGCTTGTATAAGTTCTCTGACCGGTATGGTCTTATGCCCGGTGTGAGTATCTTCTGCCGGAGCATAAAATACAAAATCTTCTCCGCCGGAAACCCGTTTTTCTCATACATCGCAAAAAAGAAGAACGGAAGCATTGCTCCCATCATAAGAAGTGATGCGGCTGATGTTCCGATCAGTCCCTTAGTTAAAAAATACAAGGGTATCCCGGCTACTGCCGCACCGCTGAAACAAATGATCTGTCTCTTTGTCAAGTTCAGTGCCACTTTTGTCTTGATACCGGACAAATCCTTTGGCACCTGCACGGATATTGCCATTTCGTTCCTCCTTTAATGTGCATTCCAGATAGATTTAGACAGGGAGCCTGTCTTAAAAAGTGAAAAACATAGGATAACGGTATATGCCGCCACTGACCAGAGTGCGGTATGCAGGTTGTCGGCTACTGCCACACCTGCCACCAGCACCGCATAGATAGCAACGCACACCATCATAAAAAAGCCCTGAAATGCCAATGCACAAAGTCCCTTAAAATAATTAGTTCCTATCGTTCCCCATTCCCGATTGGTTACGGTTGCACAGGGAACAGGTGCTACTGATACATAAAGATATATTTCAATCATTCGCCCATAAAGAATGACGGTGATCAGGACTGACATGATTTTCATACATAAACTGACGATCATGGTCTCCATTCCAAGTCCCAACAACTCTCCTATGCTCATTTCCGAAAACTGCTCATTGAACATCGTCTGCAGCGTACTTGAAACATCAATACTGGTTTCCCCGCTGATTGCTGCGGCGGCAGAATTGACGATGTGGCTTCCCACATCAAATACCGCCATTACAATGTCAAAAGTCTTGCTAAGAAGCATGACTGCAATACACGCTTTCATAAAAAAACGGATAAAAATTGCCGTATTGAAGTCATGCAGATTATTCTTGTCAATAACCATGGAAATAAGCTCATAGACGAGTACAAAACTGATGATCATTCCCGCTATGGGAATCATCACGTTATCGGACAGGGTTTTTATCATGTCAAAAATACCGGAGTTCCAAGTGCTGGGAGTTTTACTGACCTCCCCTGCAATCGTGCCTACCTTGTCATTAACATCGGTAAACATGGTTTCAAAATTGGTCAGAACCCACCCCTGCAACAGTTCCTTTATGAATTCAGTAATCTTATCAATGATCCCACCCATGAATTATGAAAACAGAGTGGTAAGCTGTGGAATTACCGTCTGTGCCACAATGATGATGCCACCGCCACTCATAAGCTGCTTGATGCCCTGCGATTTTGCACCCGGATTATCGTTACCATACCCTTCCAGAAGATTGATCACACCCCATACGCCTACACCTGCACCGATTGCGGTTACTACTGTTTTAAGTCCTGTTACTGATGTTGTAAAAAAGCCCATTTGTTTGTCTCCTTTTTCAAAAATAAAAAGGGAGCTTCTCTGAATTATAATTTTTAGAAAAGCTCCCATATCATAAGTTCCCTATTCAGTTGTAAAACAACTTCTGGTCACAACGTCCAGAAGTTAATCTGTGATTTCTCCGACATCGCATACCTCATCCACCACATCATTCCTCTTAAAGCGGAGTCTGTTGCTGTTCTTAACGTATTTTTCAATGTCAAACTCATTCTTTTTGTCATAATCGGATAACAGCGGGTACTGCTTATGCTTCGTTATATCAAACTTGTCTGAGAAAAAAGGTCTCACGCCCCTAAGCTGCATGATACACTTGCTGCCATCCATGACTGCAATCTCATCCTGGCTCATCAGTTCCTTTCCGGTCTTTTGGTAGTTCAGACCGTAGGACTGGCTCGTACCCCTTGTATCCGAGGTATTGTAAAGGTCAATCGTTTCTTTTCCAAGGATTTCTGCCAGATCTTTCAGAGTATCTTTCTCTTTTCCTCCCAAAAACAGGGTTGTGTCGCAGTTTCCTTCAATGGTCGATGCGTTGTCCTTATACAGAGCCTTTAGCTGTGACTTTGACTGCAAAATAATAGAAGCTGATATTTCCCGGCTACGAATGGTAGCAATCAGCTTCTCAAACTGCGGAATCTGCCCAATGTTCGCAAACTCGTCCAGTAAACACCGGACGTGAATCGGCAGTCTTCCGTTATATACATCATCTGCCTTGTCACAAAGCAGATTGAATAACTGAGAATACATGATACTTACAATGAAATTGAATGTCGCATCGGTATCGGAGATAATGACAAACAGTGCTGTCTTTTTCTCACCCAATGTATCAAGCTCCAGTTCATCATAAGCAGTCAGGTCACGCAGCTCCTTGATGTCAAATGGTGCCAACCTTGCACCACAGCTAATCAGAATAGATTTTGCTGTCTTTCCTGCGGCAAGTTTATACTTCTTATACTGCCTTACCGCAAAATGGTTTGGGTTCTTCTGCTCCAGCTCCTCAAACAGTAGGTCAACCGCATTTTTGAAATTTTCATCATCCTCCCTAGCTTCGCTGGCATCCACCAGATCAATCAGCATGGAAAAATTCTGTTCTTCCTCCGGTGCTTCGTACCAGATATATGCGATCAGTGCCGTGTAATAGAGCTTTTCGGCTTTTACCCAGAAATCCTCAGAGGCTTGCTGTCCTTCCCCTTTGGTATTTACAATGATTGTGTTTACGAGTTTCAGAATGTCCTTTTCGCTCCGGATGTAAGCGAAAGGGTTGTAATGCATTGATTTTGCAAAGTTAATGGTATTAAGCACCTTAATCCGGTAATCATTCTTAGACAGCATCCTGCCGCATTCGACCAGCACAGTGCCTTTCGGATCAGTGACCACATAGGAACTGTGCATCTGCATAAGGTTCGGCTTCACAAAAAAGCGTGTCTTACCGGAACCGGAACCACCGATCACAAGAATGTTTTTATTCCTTGCATACTTCGGCTGCTTTGGTCTGCCGGACATCATAAGACGCTCCGTTGCCGTTAAAAGCACGTTGTTTTCAAATACCGGATCGACATAAGGCTCTATGTCTTTGGCAGTTCCCCACCTTGCCGAACCATATTCTACTCCCTGCCGGAATTTCTTTGCATTTTTCGCTTTATAATAAACTACCATACGAAATCCTATCCCGCATCCTACGCCAACGAGTAAATCCCTCGGCATAAAACTGGGAAACGGGTTTACAAACGCACCTCCCATCCCATTGATCGTGTCCAACACCTTCTGTAACGTGTTATCTCCTGCCTGCTGTCCATACAGCCATGAAACCTTATTCAAGACATATCCAAATATCACATAGGGAGCGCATTTGAGGGCAAGCTGTTTCCCATTTACCCCTCTGCACTTTTCTTTGACAGTTTTCGGGATTGACTGCAAATCCTTTACAATCCCGTCAATGACTTTGCTTATAGGCTCTGTCCCCTGTCCTTGTTTTTCTCTCTGCTCCGCTCCCGGTTCTTGTTCTGTGCGATCATCTTCTGAAGTCCTTTCAGTTTCTGCCGTAATGACGGACGCTGTTGCTTTTTCTCATTAACTTTTACAAATTCCTTGAACGCCTGTGCAATCACATCGGCATCCTTACCCTTAAAAAATACAAGGTATTTTGGCGGCTCCGTGGTCTTATCCCGCTTCACAGCGAAATCTACATTGTACTTTCTCGCCACACGCTCAAAAGCCTTAATGTTATCATCCGTGACCTCTATGGACTTCGCACCCGCTCCCTGACCTACCAGCTTTTTCACCGGTATTTTCCCGTGGGAAGGCTCTTTATGTTTCTGATGCTCCAGATACATCTTCATCGCCTTCTGGAGAACACTTGCGGTCAGTTTGGATGTCTTGATTGCAAGGGCAATCGTTTTTTGTGTTGTTTCCTCCTGCACAGTGTACCTCCTTCCTTATCTGCACCGATTGGATTCAAGGTGGAACCAACAGCCTGTGAAGCTGTATTTTCATTGCCATATCGTTACTTCTCCCCTTCCTTAAGGTCTTTATCCCACCAGTTCAATTCTTCCTCATAGAAATCATTAAATGTATCAGCAGGAATATTTTCTTTCTGCTTTTTTGCATTTTTAGTGTCTCGTACCACCTTTGCCACAATTACCACAGCAATAGCAGCAAACAGTAATTTCTTCATATTTTTTCTGTTCATTTCTTTTCCTTTCCACTTCTGGACGCTGTGACCAGAAGTTGTTGCAATAAAAAAAGCAGATACGAAACCTTTCGATCTCATATCTGCCTTAACGCTGTAAATTCTTCTATATCCTTTTTTGATTAGTAGAGCTTTGCACCTGCCGGAATTGCATCATCCAACATAACCAAGTTGAGTTTTTCCTCTCCGTTTACTGTATGGACAGCGGATAAAAGCATACCACAGGAATCAATTCCCATCATACTTCTCGGTGGTAAATTTGTAATTGCAAGTAATGTCTTTCCAACAAGCTCCTCCGGTTCATAATATGCATGAATACCGGAAAGAATAACTCTGTCAGTTCCTGTTCCATCATCTAAAACAAAATGCAACAGTTTTTTGCTTTTCTTTACCGCACTGCACTCTTTTACTTTCACAACACGGAAATCTGACTTGCTGAATGTATCAAAATCCACCATTTCCTCAAATAATGGTTCTGTTTCCACCTTTGGCTCAACAGGCTCAGTAACCTGTTCTTCTAAATTCATATTTTCGTCGCACATATTCATTTCCTCCAGACATAATAAGCTAATGCCCATTATAGCAGAAAAGCTGTGCTTTGAGAAGAAATTCCTAACTTGAAAATCGTGTACATCTTTGCACCGATCAGATTATCTTCTATCCATACATCATCGAGCAGCAGACAATGTGATAACACTTCCAGATTTTCCATGTTTATCAGCCGTTGAACAACAGTATTTGTATTCTCCGGTATTTCATGAGCTTCCATTGCAATATCCCGCCTTGCTTCCCTGCAATACTTATACAATCCCAAGATATACTGATTCGACAGGATAAAACCATACGCATCATTATTCAGATATATCATTTTATGCTTTTCCCATTCCTCCGGCAATGAAAAATAGCACTTTGTTGTTTCGATATAGCAGTCTCCCTCATAGGCAGGCTTTATCTTCTTCTCCTGCCGGAGCATCTGATGATATATCTTTTCCCGGTCAAATATACTTCTTGCTCTGGTAAAATCCGGTGTCCTTCCACGCATAAAAGTATAAACATTGTTGATCACTGTTTTTCCTGCCAAAGATTTATAATTCCCTACCCTGTGAAGGTACTGCAATACCTCTGTTAGCTTCTCCTCAGAAGTAATCTCTTGGTAGTTCTCTGTATCAATCTCCATTTGTTCAAAAGTTAATGGTGTGCTTCCTTTTTTGATTTCACGCTCCATGATACGCTTGGTATCTCTCATTGATTCCATATCATTTCCTTTCCACTTCTGGACGCTGTGACCAGAAGTTATAAAACAAGCAGGTACAAAACATTCATTTCATACCTGCTCCTGTTCAGCAAGGAATTCTCTTTCCTGCAAGTTCCATTATGATATTGATTACTTCTCGTATGATTGCAATGATTTTCATTATAAGGACAATCACTCCGATCATGCCACCGATGATTGCGTCTAATGCCAACACTCCTATGCTCCCGGCTATTCCCAAATTACGAGGTATCAGCAGTACGAGCATCTTTTGTATGCCGAAAGGAAAGCCACTCATAATCCAGAATTGAAACCAGTTCATACCGTTATCTCCCAGACATATCCAGTAACACATATCCAGCCATACTACAATAAATGCCAGCGGCAAAATCACCTTAAATAATACCCTTTTCATGCCATCCACCTCCATACATATCATGCTGCACTTCCTGCTGATAGAAATGATTTATCGTAGTTGGTGCATTATAAAGTGCTGTTATCATATACGCTTTGATATTTGTAATCTTCGTCGTTGTCTCTTTCATGCAACCAATCACATATTCCAGATGACTGCTGTTCAGTTTCAAGAATCTGGATTTTACAAGCTCATACGGATAATCCTCACCTGCAACTCGGATTGATTTTCTCTTTACGCACACTACTTCGCAGATTATCCCAAATAATTCGTCATAAAGTTCTTTTTCACCATAACCATCATACTTCATGTGATGATCATAATTGATATTTTCTTTAATCAGTTCTATGTATGCCTGTGCATCATCCATCGAATCAATCACATCATCTTGTGGCTTTTCTGTTGCAGATTGATTGATAGGATTGTTATAACTCTCCTCAGTATGGTTATAATTAGTCTGATTCATATAAGTCTGATTATAGTTAGTATAATTAGGGTTCGATTCTCCGACTTCTTGAGGTTCGATTTCCGAACTTCCAGAGGTTTGATTTTCTGACTTCCGAAAGTTCGATTTTCTGACTTCTTGAAGTTTAATTTTCTGACTTCCAGAAGTTCGATTTTCTGACTTCTTGAAGTTCGATTTTCCGACTTCTGTGATTTCATCAGCATTAGCAGGCTCTTTTTCGTCCATCTGCTCTGAAATTGAAGCAAAATTTTTCACATAAATTATATCCGGTTTTCCAAGTCCTCTGCGCACCTTTTCTACCAAACCAATTCCTTTTACAGAATCAAGCTCTGCCAATACCTTAACAGCTTTTTCCTTAGCGCATCCCAAATCCTCCATAATGCTGTCTATGGTATAAATGATGTATGCACGATTTTCATCATCAAACCATTCATTCTTCATAGACAGCGACATACGATCAAGCATAAGTCCATACAACAATTTAGCATCACTGGACAGCTTCTTAAATCTCTCGTCCTTTATCAGCAGGCGTGGAACACGATAGAATGAGAACTGTTCCGCTTCTATTCCGTAATAATAGTCTAGCTGCAAAATTTCTCCCATTCTCGTCTCCTCCTTCCTACTGCGTATTTTTCCAGTTATCTAATAGCTGAAATATTATTTTTTCTATATCATCTGTGCTGTATGTATCCGGAAAATAACTGTTAATGCGTTCCGTTTTTATAACAACCTTACGCTCTACTGGCTTTTCTTTCTCCAGAAGCATACGCACCATTGGAAAAGTCAACTCTCCTTTTTTGTCACTTTCCTTCAGCATGGCACTCTGCTGTTTGGTTATGACAGCATTGGTGTCCTGTATGGCAACCAATACCCATTGCTGTGCATCCTCTGATAAAAACGAGATGTCCACCGCCTGCATAATGCCTATTTTCCCCGAATCCACCATATCAAGCAACGGTTCCGATAATCGTGAAATCCATATATATCTTTGAACAGTTTTTGCACTCTCTCCTGCAGCTCCTCCCAGTTCGTCCAGTGTAAGTCCACCTGCTCTGCTTCCCTGATGCTTCATGGCTTCGTATTTCATGCGATATGCCTTCGCTTTTTCGCTTGGAAGAATATCTTCTCTTTGAATATTGCTGTCCACCATGATAATCGTGGCTTCATCGTCCGTATAATTACGAATAAACATCGGCATTGTATCAAGTCCTACAAGCTCACACGCATGTCTCCTTCGGTGTCCTGCAATAATTTCATAGCCGCCCTCTGCTCTCGGTCTGGCAATGCCCGGCATCAACACACCATGCTCTCTGACACTCTCCACAGTTTCCTGCATTTTTTCATCGTCCAGTACCTTAAATGGGTGTCCCTTGAACTCATGCAGTTCTGATAATGCAATTTCCTGTACCTGTTCTATTCCTGCTTGTGGCTGTTCAGTTCCAAACAAATCATCAAAACTATTCAGCTTTACTTTAGCTGCACTTCCTACCTTATTCATCTGCAAGCACCTCCTCTGTCAAAGACTGATAGGCACTTGCTACTTTTCCATTTGGATCATGCTCATAAATACTGACACCCTCCGCAGAAATCTCCGCAGCTCTTACGGACATCGGAATACTGTTTTCAAATATTCTAACCTTGCTACCATAATTCTCCACAACCAATGCACTGATGTCTTTTGCATAGTTGGTTCTGTTATCTACCATCGTAAGCAGGATACCTTCAATCTCCAGTTTGGGATTGATCTGTCTTTTTACTTTTCCTATGGTCTTAATAAGCTGTTCCAGACCTTTTACCGGAAGATATGCAGCCTGCACAGGAATAAGGATACTGTCAGCACTTGCAAAGGCATTTATGGTAATCATGCCAAGCGAAGGCATACAATCAATCAGAATGTAATCATATCTTTCTTTCTGCTGTTCTATGTAAGTACGAAGCACAAGCTCTCTGCTCATTACATTTACCAGTGATACCTCCAGTCCGGAAAGTTCTATATTGCCCGGCATAAGATCTACACCCTCGTCATGCTTCAATATGCCATAATCCGGCTCCATATCTTCTTCATTGATGATATTCGCCATAACGGTTGCAAGAGATGCATCCAATTTATCCGGCTCCTGAAAGCCTAAACTTGCAGTAAGACTTCCCTGTGCATCTGCATCAATCAGAAGCACCTTTTTCCCTTTTTTTGCAAGTCCAATACCTAAATTACTCGTTGTGGTGGTCTTTCCGACTCCACCTTTCTGGTTTCCTACTGCTATAACTTTACACATGATGAAATTCCTCCAAATTCTACTATTATTCTTTTACATTGCTCTTTTTTACTTCTACATACGATCTATAATATTTATCTGTTCCCTTGTTAGGGTAGAGGTCTGACATTTCCAGAACCTCTACCTTTGGGTGTCTCTGCATGATTTTTTTGAACCATGTAATATCATTTTTTGTTCCCATCAATCGAATCTTTAACATCAATCATTTCCTCCAAACATTGCATACAAATTTTTATTGTATGTGGCATACTCCGGATAGCGAATCTGTATTGCCTGCCAAAAATACGGTGCATAGCAACAGCAGAACAAATCCTCTACTGAATATCTCCGGCACTCATCCACCTGCTCCTCTGTGTCCTGCTCATCATCTACGCTCGGTGTTCCGTTGCAATACAAATTGAAAGCCATTCTAACAACCTTTGCGCTTCCGCTGGTCTGCCATCCTTCATGCAAACACTCCGGTTTTACACAGCCAGTCTTAAAGTTATAAATTTTATCCACATTTCTTCGTGTATCCTCGTTCATTCCAAGGCAATAGCAAAGTGCCTTGTGATATACATCTGCTTCTCTGACTTTCTGAATTTTTTCATAGTAAAATTTCTCATGTGCTTCACTGATAAAGTTAATATTTTCTTTTTTTGCTCCTAACGCTGTACTGTTCATACTGACTTCCTCCATTTTCTTATTTTGTTCCGTTGACCATAACAAAAAAGGACATTCCTCTAAAATTTCTTTTAGAAAAATGTCCTTATAGTACAAAATATGAACTTGAACTGACTCGATTTTAATTTAAAATCGTTTGTTTTAACCCTTTAAGATAGGTTATTTTGTCGTACTCCTGTCGTACCATACAAGTCGGAAGTCCGCAAACTCTTGATTTTACTGGTCTTTTTTATCCAGTGACTTCATCGTCGGGAACAACAGCACATCCCTGATCGCCGGTGAATTCGTGAGCAGCATAACCAGTCTGTCAATGCCGTATCCGATACCGCCGGTAGGAGGCATACCGATTTCCAGTGCGTTCAGGAAATCCTCGTCTGTGTGGTTTGCTTCTTCATCTCCCTGGGCAAACAGCTCTTCCTGTGCCTGGAAGCGGGCTCTCTGGTCAATGGGATCATTCAGTTCCGAATATGCGTTGCACATCTCGCGCCCTGTAATAAACAGCTCGAAGCGCTCTACATAATCCGGCTTGTCCGGCTTACGCTTGGTAAGCGGAGAGATCTCCACAGGGTGATCCATAATAAAGGTAGGCTGAACCAGATGCTCCTCAACAAACTCTTCGAAAAACAGGTTCAGAATATCTCCCTTGGAATGCCTGTCCTCATAGTGGACTTCCTTCTCATCAGCCAGCTTCTTGGCTGCTGCGGTGTCAGGCACCTGGTCAAAGTCAATGCCTGTATATTTCTTAACGGCATCAATCATTGTCAGCCTTTCAAAAGGCTTGCCCAGATTGATCATGTCTTCGCCGTAAGGGATCGTTGTTGCACCGCATACCTCGTTTGCTACAAAGCGGAACATATTCTCTGTCAGATCCATCATTCCGTTGTAATCCGTGTATGCCTGGTAAAGCTCCATCAGCGTAAATTCCGGGTTATGTCTGGTATCCAGACCTTCATTTCTGAACACACGCCCGATCTCATATACCCGCTCCAGTCCGCCAACGATCAGTCTCTTTAAATAAAGCTCCAGGGAAATACGAAGCTTTACATCCTCGTCAAGAGCATTGAAATGTGTTTCAAAAGGCCTTGCAGCCGCACCGCCTGCGTTGGAAACCAGCATAGGTGTTTCCACTTCCATAAAGCCCTGTCCGTCCAGGTATCTTCTGATCGCAGCAATGATCTTGGATCTCTTGACAAAGGTTTCCTTTACCTCTTCGTTCATGATCAGATCCGTGTATCTCTGACGATAACGGATATCTGTATTTGTCAGGCCATGGTACTTCTCCGGAAGGATCTGAAGGCTCTTGGACAGAAGGGTCACACTGGATGCATGGATGGAGATCTCCTCCGTCTTGGTCTTAAATACTTCTCCGGTAACCCCTACAATATCACCTACATCATACTTCTTGAAATCTGCATAGGAATCCTCACCGATACTGTCCCTGGCTACATAGCACTGGATATTTCCCTTTAAATCCTGAACATTGCAGAAGGATGCTTTACCCATAACACGCTTTTGCATGATACGTCCTGCGATGGAAACGCTCTTTCCCTCCATGTCATCATAATTATCCCTGATCTCTGTGCTGTGATGTGTCACATCATATTTTGTGATCTGGAAGGGATCCTTGCCTGCTTCCTGCAAAGCTGCAAGTTTTTCTCTTCTGACCTTTAAAAGCTGTCCAATATCCTGTTCCTGCTGCTTATTGTTTTCCATTTCTGTTCCCATGCCTTTCTTCTATCGGCTCCGGCCGATCCTGTACCCTAATTTGATCTCTGAATTTCCAGAACCTCATACTTTAAGACACCTGCCTGTGTCTCTACTTCCACGATATCTCCCACCTTTGCACCGATCAGTGCCTTTCCTACAGGGGATTCGTTAGAGATCTTGCCCTTTAAGCTGTTTGCCTCTGTGGAGCCTACGATCTTATAATCCAGATCCTCATTGTACTCCAGATCGCGGATCTTAACCTGGCAGCCGATGTTGATCTTGTCCAGATCTACCTCGTCCTCTACAACCACCTCTGCATTTTTCAGGATCTTTTCCAGCTCTTCGATTCTGGCCTCAATATCCCTCTGCTCGTCCTTGGCTGCATCGTACTCTGCATTTTCAGAAAGATCGCCCTGCTCTCTGGCTTCCTTGATCTTCTGAGCTACTTCTTTTCTCTTTACTACCTTAAGGTCATGAAGCTCGTCTTCATATTTGCGAAGGCCCTCATAGGTAAGTATGTTTTTCTTTTCTTCCATTGTTATTCGCCCTTCCATCTTTTATTTTTTTATATTTTAAGCTAATCAACCTATTCTAATTAACTTTCGTATTATACCCATTTTTTACCGCAGTGTCAAGGAATTTCAGGGCTGCGCCCCTGCTGACGTAGGATCCTTTCCCATTTTCTGAACAAAAAGCCCCTCCTGCCGTTATTTCTTTTCTCAGATCCAGCCAAAGCTCCCCCTTACCGCTTCTCTTTTCATAGGAAGGAACCAGCCCGAACTCATCCTGCAGGAATTCCCTCAAAGCTTCCTTTCCGCCGCTTTGCTTTCCAAGGATGCTGACCCTTCTCACTCTGTTTAAATAAGGATAAAGAAGCCATGCCGCTTCTTCCGCCTCGGTTTCTCCCTCCTCCGGCAAAGATACCGCCACCCGCTCAAAAGGAGCGCAGCGGTACAAAAGCGCTGCCAGCAGCTGCACAGGCACACTCTCCCATGCCCCCGGAAAGCCTTTTGCCATCACCTCTTCCTGACAGCAAAACTCGCTTCTGATCCTTTCCCTTGCCTGTTCCAGTACTCTTTCTGCCTGTTCCCTCCGCCAGGGCTGCACAGGAAACAGCGCCTGTTTTATGGTCGTTCCGGGAACTTCCAGTCTTTCTGACAGTCCCTTAATGCAAAAGCTCCTTCTTTCATATTCCGGCCAAAGGCCATAGTATACCTCCAAAAAGGCTGTCTTTCTTTTTCCGTCCCACAGAAAATAAGGAAGGCTGTTTTGAAGCCTTCCCATAACCATTCCCTTTCTGCGGAAATCAGGAATTTCTCCGGCGCATGCTCCCTTTTGAATTGACATATAAAAAATCGTTCTTATCTCCATATGTCATCCTATGCAGGGCTGTCCGTTTCTATTCCGAAAAATGCTATTCTTCCTTTTCTCCAAGCGCTTCCGAAAGCGCCTCCTTCAGTTCTTCAAAGCTTTCCATGGCATTGATCCTTCTGCGCAGCGCCGCCGAGTTCGGATACCCTGCCGTATACCAGGAAATATGCTTTCGCATTTCCCGCACAGCTGTATACTCTCCCTTATGGGCAAGCTCCATTTCCGCATGGGAAAGAATGGTGTCATACACCTCTTTTCCTGTGGGCCTTTCCTGCACTTCGCCTGTTCTGAGATAGTGCTCGATCTCTCTGAAGATCCAGGGATTTCCCTGGGCAGCCCGGCCAACCATGATCCCGTCGCAGCCTGTCTGTGTGAGCAGGGCCTTTGCTGAAGGGCCGTCTACCACATCCCCGTTTCCAATAACCGGAATAGACACAGCCTGCTTCACCTTTGCAATGATCTCCCAGTCTGCCTGACCGGAATAATACTGTTCCCTGGTCCTGCCATGCACAGCAACTGCAGCCACGCCGCAGCCTTCCGCAATTTTGGCGATCTCAACCGCATTCACATGCTCTTCGTCAAAGCCCTTACGGATCTTTACTGTCACCGGCTTTTTTATGGCGCGCACGGTCTTTGTGAGGATCTTTTCCACAAGCTTTGGATCTTTCAGCAGGGCCGATCCTTCTCCGTTATTAACGATCTTCGGAACCGGGCAGCCCATGTTCAGATCCAGTATGGCGAAAGGCCTTTCCTCGATCCTTTTAGCCATTTCACTGATAATATCCGGATCGGATCCAAAAAGCTGAAGGGATACCGGTATTTCCCCCGGATCGATTTCTAAAAGTCCCTCTGTATTCTTATTGCCGTATAAGATTGCCTTGGCGCTGACCATTTCCATGCAGACAAGGCCGGCGCCCTGTTTTCTGCAAAGCAAACGAAATGGCAGGTCGCTTACACCTGCCATGGGCGCCAAGATCAAATTGTTTTGAAGAACCACATTTCCAATCTGCATGGCTTTATTCCTTTACGTTTTTTTCGTAGATCAGGCGAAGCCCCTCTAAGGTCAGATCCCTGTCGTAAATATTGATGGAGTCTGTTTCATCGGCGATGATCCTTCCGAGTCCTCCGGTAGCAACCACCTTCAGGTTTCCATACCCGGTTTCCTTCCGCACCTGCTCGATAATATATTCTGTCTGGCCGATCTGCCCGTAAACAAGCCCCGCCTGCATGCTGGAAACAGTTTCCTGGGCCAGAATGGATTTTGGCTTTTTGATCTCTACCTCCGGCAGCTTTGCCGTATCCTCCCACAGAGCCTTTGCAGATATTTTAATTCCGGGCGCCGTGATCCCTGCCGTAAACCGGCCGTCCTCCGTTACCAGATCATAGGTTGTGGCCGTTCCAAAGTCAAGCACCAGCACAGGGCCTCCATACAGCTCATACGCTGCCACTGCATCTACAATACGGTCCGGGCCGATTTCCCTTGGATTTTCCGTTACGATCTTAATTCCGGTTTTGGTCCCCGGCCCAACAATGATCGGCGTGGTTCCAATATACCTTGTAATGGCTCCCGTAAGGGAATGCATTACATTAGGCACAACGCTGGCAATAATGGTTCCCTCAATCTCCTCATGCTTAATATCATTAATGCGCAGCAGCTCCCGCAGGTTGATCCCGTATTCGTCTGAGGTTCTGGGAAGCGCGCTCATCATCCGGAAGGTGGTTTTCAATTTTTTCTTATCGTATACTCCGCAGGTAATATTGGTATTTCCTACATCCACTACCAGTATCATGGTCTTATTCCTCCTCGTCAAGCAGCGCCCCTACATCCTCATGCAGGATAAAAACCCTGTAGTAAAGACTGAGGGATTCAAAAAGCTCCTGCCTTTTCCTGCGCACCTCATTCACCAGAAGTCCGCTTCCGATCTCGTCATAGAGATAATCCTCCGGGGCAAACTCCGTGCGCATGTTGACGCTCCCATCCTCTTCAAATCCGATGGTAAAGATCCCTCCGATCTCCTCCGTAAAAAGCACGCAGATAATATGAAGTTCATCCTTGATCGATTGTGGAAGCTTATCAAATTTTTCATTAAAATAATACTTCTGTTCATAGGCATTTGCCCCGCAAAGTATCATGCCTTCCCCTGCTGCCTGTTTTTCCATAAAGTCTCCGTTCTTTTTCAGTTATTACAGCGTTGCTGCCATAACCGCCTTAATGGTATGCATACGGTTCTCCGCCTCGTCAAAGACCACGGACTGAGGAGATTCAAACACCTCGTCCGTCACTTCCATTTCCGTAACGCCGAACTTCTCGCCCATTTCCTTGCCAATCTTGGTTTTCAGATCATGGAAGGCAGGAAGGCAGTGCATAAAGATTGCATTCTCTCCGGCATTTTCCATCACCTTCCGATTAACCTGGTAAGGAGACAGCTCCTTGATCCGTTCTTCCCAAACCTGTGCAGGCTCGCCCATGGACACCCACACATCTGTATAGATCACATCAGCCCCCTTAGTACCCTCTTCAACCTTGTCCGTAAGGGTAATGGTAGCCCCCGACTGCCGTGCGATCTTCTCACAGGTCTCCACAAGCGCCTTGTCAGGGAAATATTTAGGAGTGGTACAGGCTGTAAAATGCATGCCAAGCTTTGCGCAGACTACCATCAGGGAATTTCCCATATTATAGCGAGCATCCCCCATATAGGTCAGCTTTACGCCTTTAAGGCGTCCAAGCTTTTCCCGGATGGTCAGCATATCTGCCAGCATCTGTGTGGGATGGAATTCATTGGTCAGGCCGTTCCAGACGGGAACGCCTGCATACTTTGCAAGCTCCTCCACGATCTCCTGCTCAAAACCACGGTATTCAATGCCCTCATACATTCTTCCCAGCACTCTGGCCGTATCGGCAATGCTTTCCTTTTTGCCGATCTGGGAACCGCTGGGATCAAGATAAGTGGTTCCCATTCCCAGATCATGAGCCGCCACCTCAAAGGAGCATCTTGTTCTGGTACTGGTCTTCTCAAAGATCAGCGCTACATTTTTCCCTCTGTGCAGATCCTGGGTACTGATGCCCTTCTTCTTTTTCTCCTTTAATTCTGCCGAAAGATCGATGAGATATAAGATCTCTTCCGGTGTAAAATCCAAAAGTTTTAAAAAGCTTCTGCCCTTTAAATCTATTTTTTCCATAGTCAACTCCATTTCTGCCTGTATTGTAAGCCTCTAGTTTGCTGTCTTATTCTGATCTGATACCAGTTCCTTTACAGAGGTTGCAAGTCCTGCCAGCCCCTGGATCTCGGAAGGAATAATGATCTTTGTTGCTTTTCCGTCAGAAGCCTTTTCAAATGCTTCCAGGCTCTTAATGCGGAGCACTGCTTCATCTGCGCCTGCCTCACGGATCATGCGGATACCGTCCGCCTTTGCCTGCTGTACCTTCAGGATTGCTTCCGCTTCACCTTCTGCCTCACGGATCATCTTTTCCTTCTGTGCCTCTGCTCTTAAGATCGCAGACTGCTTTTCTGCTTCCGCTTCCAGAATGGCTGCTTCCTTCTTTCCTTCTGCAACCGTAACGCTTGCCTTCTTTTCTCCCTCTGCCCTTGTAACGGCCTCACGCCTCTCACGCTCTGCCTTCATCTGCCTTTCCATGGCGTTCTGGATCTCTGCGGGAGGAATAATATTTTTCAGTTCCACACGGTTTACCTTAATTCCCCAGGGATCTGTAGCCTCATCCAGGCTGGCTCTCATTTTGGTGTTAATGGTCTCTCTGGAGGTCAGGGTCTGATCCAGTTCCAGATCACCGATGATATTTCTAAGAGTGGTTGCAGTCAGGTTTTCAATGGCCATGATCGGATTTTCCACCCCGTACGCATACAGCTTGGGATCCGTGATCTGGAAAAATACGACCGTATCGATCCGCATCGTAACGTTATCCTTTGTGATCACCGGCTGAGGTGCGAAATCCACTACCTGCTCCTTTAAGTTGATCTTCTTGGCCACCTTATCCAGAATAGGCAGCTTAAAATGAAGTCCCACAGACCAGGTTCCCTGGTAAGCGCCAAGTCTTTCCACTACAAAGGCATAAGCCTGCGGCACGATCTTCACGCAGGATGCTAAAAGCAGTAAAATTAAAATACAGATTACTAAAATGATCATTTTGTTTCCTCCTGTTTTTGCTCTTTTTCTTCTACCATAAGTTTCACGCCATTAATTGCCCTGATCACCACAACACAGCCCACCGGCAGCGTTATGCCGTCCTTTACCGTTCTGGCGCTCCATTCCTGTCCGCCTACGGTCACCTGCCCAATTCCCTGCAGGTTATCGATCTCGCTGATCACAATGGCCTGTTTGCCGATCAGGCTTTCTACATTAGTCTTGATCCTGTCTTTGTTAAAATATTTTACCGCAATGGGTCTTGTAAAATACAGAAGCACAAACGAAACCGCCACAAAAAGAAGAAGCTGCAGCCATAACGGTGCGGAAAATGCAGCGCTTACAGCAGCCACCAGGGAACCGCCCGCAAACCAGATCGTTGTCAGCCCCATTGTAATGATTTCAATCACAATACATGCCACAAAAATAATCAGCCAGGTTGTTGTCATTCTGTCTCACCATGCCTTTCTTTCCCAGGTTATGATAACTATATTTCTTTCATTCTACTACACAATACATACGGACGCAAACAGATTATAGGGCAAAGGCAAAAAGCTGCCACCTGCGGTATGTTTCCTTTCCCACCGCCGGTGACAGCTCATTTCTTCTGTTTCTTCTTTATTAAATTACTTTTCCGTTACCAGAAAACATGATCTCCCAGAACATACCCTTCCCTGGTTCCTGCACGCCGGAAGTGGGTTGCGTCTCCGACGGTGGTTTCCCCGTTGATGGCCGCCTGGGCTGCCTGGAGACAGGCATCCGGGACATTTCCCTCATAAACTCTTGCAACCTTGCCGGTCATGGCAGGTGTAAACTGGCCGGAAGCATAAATAACTGCATGGATGGTGTTGGGATAAGCTCCGCTTCGCACACGGTTCATAACCACTGCGCCGACGCCCAGCATGCCGTCATAGGACTGGTTTCCGGCTTCGCAGTAGATCAGCGCACCAAGCAGTCTCAGTTCATCCGCATCTGCGGATACCTTGCCCTGGTTAGCCTTCCGCTTGCGCTCCTCTGCCTCCCGCTCTCTGATCCGGATCACATCCATGGTCTCGCCTTCATCGATGTGGAACTTCACATTCACATAATCGGAATTTACATATCCGATCTCACCATCATAATCTACACTGATCCAGTGGTCATTCACTGTCTCAATAAAATCCACGCTGTCCTCATAGGCAAGAAGCCCGTAGACGTCTGCGTTATCGTTTGGCTCTGTCCTGACTCTGACTGCTTCCACATCCAGAGTAACAATCCAGTTCCCAACATCCTCTGCCATTTTCTTGGCGTCCTCGCCAAACAGAAGATATTCGTCCTTTGCCCAGCCGATCACATTACCGGATTTCAGCTTTGTCCAGCCGTCCTTCTGCTCCAGGATCGTCCCTCCGCAGTCTTTGTACAAAAGACCGACCTTGTCGGAATCTTCACTGGCCTTTTCCCGGATATTCAGGGCATTCTGAACATTCGCCATGGTAAGCTCCTGTTCCATTCTTTCCTTTTCGGCTTCAAATTTCTCGTTGATATCGAGGCTTGTTTGATTTTGCACAGGCGCATCATTACTAAGAGCACTGGGATCGAGGATCTCCGCTACCCCTGAGCTCAAAAAATTATGCCCCTCCTTTTCACTGGCCTGAACGGTTATTTCCTCTGCCAGAAGGAATAGCAGGCTCACAAAAATGCCTGCTGCCACATGGGGCAGAATCTTTCTCCGGTTCATCTTGCTCCCTCCAAATACCTCTGCAACCGAATGTTACAGATTTGTTACAACAAGTATGGTGACTATATTAGCAAATTGTCCCATCTTTGTCAAGTTTATGCAATTTTACCCGGATTTTATGCCAGTTTTTCTTCCAGTTTTTTCCTTATTTGTTACGGTTTTTTTACATATTTTTTGATCTTTCGACACAGGCTTCAATGGCCTTCATCACAGCTCCCCGAAGCCCTGCTTCCTCCAGTGCCTGCACCCCGCAGATGGTCGTTCCGCCGGGGGAGCAAACCATGTCCTTCAGCTCTCCCGGATGCTTTCCGCTTTCCAGCAAAAGCTTGGCGCTTCCAAGCACGGTCTGGGCTGCAAACCCAAGAGCCTGGCTCCTTGGCATCCCTGCTTTTACCCCTCCGTCTGCCATTGCTTCAATAAACTGGAACACAAAGGCCGGCGAGCTTCCGCTTACGGCACCCACTGCATCCATTAGACGTTCCGGCACCTCATAGGCCAGTCCGAAGCTCAAAAGCAGCTTCATACAGGTTTCCATTTCTTCATCCGTCACTCTGCTGTTCCTGCAGGCCCCGGTACATCCCTCCAGTACCATGGCCGGCGTGTTTGGCATACATCTGATCAGGCTGATCTCTTTTCCAAAAGCCTCTTCGATCTGAGCAATGGTCTTTCCGGCTGCAATGCTGACGATCAGGGTCTGCGCTTTCACCTGATCCCTGATCTGCGGGATCACCTCGCCAAACATCTGCGGCTTTACTGCCAGGAACAGAATATCCGCCTGCTGTGCCACCTGCTCGTTGCTCTCACAGATGGTAATCCCGTATTCCTTGGAAACCCTGTCTCTGGTTTCCTTTGTCCTTGCATATCCCAGGATGTCCTCCGGAGAGATGATGTTTTTCCGCAGGATCCCTCCGATCATGGCCTTTGCCATATTTCCAAGTCCAATAAATCCAATCTTCATCTGTTCATCCTTCCTTTCTGCCCCTTAACTATTATTTCTCCTGTCCCAAAGTAAAACGCCCCGTACTGCCTGCCGCCTGATACAGCAAAAGAGCTGCCGCAACCGATGCATTAAGAGACTCCAGCTTTCCCTCCATGGGGATCTTAAGATAAGTGTCTGCAAGCTGTGCTGTTTCCGTCTTCAGTCCGTTCCCTTCATTTCCGATCAGAAATGCGCTTCCCCCGCTGTATCTGATCTGGTGAAAAAATTTCTCGCCCTTTAAATGAGCCGCATAAGTGGTGATCCCGCTTTTTTTCAGAAGACTTACAGCCTCCTCCAGATTTTCCATGTACACAAAGGGCACTCTGTAAAGGGAGCCCATGGTTGCCCGGATGGTTTTGGGATTATAGATATCCACCGTCCCCTTGCTCATAATGACGCCGTCCGCCCCGGCTCCTTCTGCCGTCCGCATCATGGTCCCAAGATTCCCGGGATCCTGTATATCCTCCAGGATCAAAAACAGGGGTTCCCTGCCCTGTTCCTGCTTTTTCTTTTCTGCCTGTGCGATCATCTCCTTTAAGCTGCAGCTTCCGCTTTTCACCACAAACAGAATTCCCTGGGGAGTCTTGGTGTCAGATATTTTGCGGAAGACCTCTCCGCTGACCAGCTCTACCGGGATTCCCAGCTCTCCGCACCTGCACAGCTTCTGATAGACCCTTTCCCTGTGAGGATTGTCATCCTTTTTTTCCGTCAGGGAAAGATAAAAGCTTTCGGAACAGTAGATCTCCTTTAAGACCTCTTCCGGCACCTCTTCAAACATCCGCACCCCTTCTGTCACGAAAAGCCCTTCCTTGCTCCTTGCCCTGCTTTTTTCCTGCAAAAGGAGAACATGCCGGATCCTGCTGTTTATCATACTTGTTATCATGGCTTCCTCCAAATTTTTAAAGCCGCCTTCCGGCGGCTTTTATGAAACTATTGTGATAATAATCTGCTGACCTGATAATGATATTCCGGGATCTCCTTCTGCATGTTCAGCGCTTCCTCAATATCAAAATCCTGGAACTCACCGTGCTTATATCCCACTACGCGGTTGCTCTTTCCGTCACAGAGGATATCTGCTGCATAAGCTCCCATAATGGATGCATAAAAACGGTCTTTACAGGTAGGCGAACCGCCTCGTTGCATGTAACCCAGGATCGTGGCTCTGGTTTCAATTCCCGTTGCAGCTTCAATTCTCCTTGCCATGGATGTGGAATGTCCAATTCCCTCTGCATTGACGATAATGTGGTGCGTCTTACCTCTTTTACGGTTGTTGATAATATTGTTAATGATATTCTGTTCGTTAAAATCATATTTTTCCGGCAGCAAAATGTCCTCTGCGCCGTTGGCAACTCCGCACCAGAGTGCGATATATCCCGCATTTCTTCCCATTACTTCGATAATACTGCATCGTTCATGGGAGGAAGAGGTATCCCGCACCTTATCAATGGCCTGCATGGCCGTATTGATTGCGGTGTCAAAGCCTATGGTATAATCTGTACAGGCAATATCCAGATCAATGGTACCCGGAAGGCCAATGGTGTTGATCCCCTGTCTGGAAAGCGCCTGGGCGCCCCGGTAGGAACCGTCTCCGCCGATCACCACAAGGCCGTCGATCCCATGCTTTCTGCAGATCTCCGCACCCTTCTCCTGTCCTTCCTGTGTTTTAAATTCCGGACAGCGGGCTGTACCTAAAATCGTTCCGCCTCTTTGGATGGTGTCGGACACATCCTTCTTTTCCATGTCTATGATCTCTTCATTTAAGAGCCCCTGATAGCCCTTCTTAATGCCTTTTACCTTCACGCCGTTGCTGATGGCCTTACGGACAACCGCACGGATCGCTGCGTTCATTCCCGGCGCATCACCGCCGCTGGTCAGTACGCCAATGGTCTTTATTTCTTTTGCCATAGTCACTCCTCATTTCTAAGCAGCCTGAGAACTTTTTTGCCCATAGGCAGGCAACTGGCTGTATGTTTATTTTACCCTCTTTCAGGGGTGTTTTCAATATTTTTTCACATCAAAGGAAATTTTTATATTCTCATTCCCAAATCTCCCCATCAGCTCCGAAATCAGCTTTTCGTCTGCATTTACGTTTTTGTTGGGAGGCAGCTGTTTCATGGATTTGGGATCCTCAATGTAGATCACCACCCCGTCCTGACCATCGGAATCTGCTAACATCTTATACAGCTCCCCCACGTTTTCCTCGTACTCCTGCCTGGTCTTAAATTTGATCCAGAGCTTTCTTTGGACTTCATCAAAGGGGGTCACTCTCTCGCAGATCAGCTTTCCGTCCTTGTCCTCCTCCAGTGAAACCCTTCCTTTTATAAATACCTTGTTATCCTCTGTAAGCTTTTCATGATACTTTTCATAATCCTTGGGAAAAACAATGACCTCCACGCTCCCTAAAAGATCCTCCAGCGTCAGAAATGCCATGATCTTATCATTTTTGGTGTATTTGATCTTTTTGTCTGCGATCATTCCTCCAATGGTAACGCTCATGTTATCCTTCACCACCGTTTCCCCGTCTTCCTCCTTCAGCATAAAATCCGCCGTGGTGTTGGTGATGCCCTTTTTCCAGAGCTCCTCCCATTCCTCAAGAGGATGGCCGCTGATATAAACGCCAAGTACTTCCTTTTCAAAGGAAAGAAGCATTTCCTTGGAGTATTCTCCCACATCCGGAAGCTTTACGTCAAATTCTTCCTTCTGGCTGTCATCCACCAGGTCAAACAGGCTCATCTGCCCTGCCATATTATTTTTCCTGTCCTTGATAATATGATCCATGATCTGGACATAGGCGCTCATGAACTGTTTTCTGGTTCCGGGAAGGCTGTCAAAGGCTCCTGCCTTGATAAAGTTCTCCATCGCCTTTTTGTTCACATCCTTCTGCGCCACCCTGGTGATAAAGTCCTTCAGATTAACGTATGGGCCTCTTTCCCTTCTTTCCTCTACCACCGCATCGATCACCGGTCTTCCTACGCTTTTAATGGCGGTCAGCGCATAGCGGATAGATCTGCCGTTTACCGAGAACCCGCTTTCTCCCTGATTGATATCCGGCGGAAGAATAGTAATTCCCATGCTTTTGCACACCATAATATATTCTGCCACTTTTTCAGAATTATCAATCACGGAGGTCATAAGCGCCGCCATAAATTCCACCGGATAATAATATTTTAAAAAGGCGGTCTGATATGCTACCACTGCATAGCAGGCTGCATGGGATTTATTAAAGGCGTACTTGGCAAAATCCATCATTTCATCATAGATCTTGGAAGCAGCCTCCTCCGGAATCCCCTTTGCCACGCATCCCGGCACCTGCTCCTCTTCATTTCCGTAAATAAAGTTGGCGCGCTCCTTTTCCATAACGGCCTGCTTCTTTTTGCTCATGGCACGCCGCACCAGATCGCTCCTTCCCAGGGTATAGCCTCCCAGGTCGCGGACGATCTGCATGACCTGCTCCTGGTACACGATACAGCCATAGGTAGGCTCCAGGATCGGTTCCAACTGGGGACAGCTGTAGGTAACCGTGGAAGCATTGTTCTTTCCCCGGATATATTTGGGAATAAAGTCCATTGGCCCCGGACGGTACAGAGAAATTCCCGCAATGATGTCCTCCAGGTTCTGCGGCCGGAGCTCCTTCATGAAGCTTTTCATTCCGCCGCTTTCAAGCTGGAACACGCCGTCCGTTTTTCCTGTTCCGATGGAAGCCAGAACCTTCTTATCGTCCATGTCAATGTGATCTAAGTCAATATGGACGCCCTTGCTTTTTTCGATCAGAGCCACTGCGTCCCGCAGCACCGTCAAGGTTCTAAGGCCCAGGAAATCCATTTTCAGAAGACCCAGCTCCTCTATGGCTGTCATGGTAAACTGGGTTGTAATAGAACCGTCCGCTCCCCTTGAAAGGGGCACCAGCTCCTCTGCAGGTTTAGAACAGATCACTACCCCCGCCGCATGCATGGAGGTGTGCCTGGGAAGTCCCTCAAGGCGCTTACTCATATCGATCAAGGTCCTGACCTGCTCATCTCCCTCGTAAAGCTTTCTCAGCTCAGGATTGATCTGAAGGGCTCTGTCAATGGTGATATTCAGCTCATTGGGTATCATCTTGGCAAGGGAATCCACATAGGCATAGGGCAGATCCATCACCCTGCCCACATCCCGGATCACGCCCTTTGCCGCCAGGGTACCAAAGGTAACGATCTGAACCACCTTCTCCGGCCCATATTTACGGCTTACATAGTCTATGACCTCCTGCCGTCTTTCGTAGCAGAAGTCAATATCAATATCAGGCATGGAGACACGTTCCGGATTCAGAAAACGCTCAAACAGAAGATTATACCTGATGGGATCGATGTTGGTGATCTTCAGCGCATAGGAAACAATGCTTCCCGCTGCCGATCCACGGCCCGGCCCCACCATGATCCCGTTTGATTTTGCATAATTGATAAAATCCCATACGATCAGGAAATAATCCACATATCCCATGGTCTTTATGACATCCAGCTCATAGGTAAGGCGTTCCCGGAAGCTCTGCCCCGTCACTCCGGCCGGTGCATCCAGATCCTCTCCATAGCGTTCCTTAAGCCCGTCCAGACAAAGCTTATTTAAATAAGTCCAGGAGTCATAGCCCTCCGGCACTTCAAAATGAGGGAGCTTGGTCACTCCAAATTCGATCTCCACATTACATCTGTCCGCAATCCTCTGGGTGTTTTCCACGGCCTCCCAGGCATAGGGAAAGAGCCCCTTCATCTCTTCTTCACTTTTTACATAATACTGGCCGCCCTCATAACGCATGCGATCCTCATCCGCCAGTTTTTTCCCGGTCTGGATACAAAGAAGAATATCATGAGGTTTTGCATCCTCGGCATAGGTATAGTGGGCGTCATTGGTTGTCACCAGCGGAATGGACAGCTCCCTGCTCAGCTTCAAAAGCTCCGTGTTGACCAGCTTCTGCTCAGGGATCCCGTGATCCTGCAGCTCCAGGAAATAGTTGCCCTCCCCAAAGCAGTCCCGGTAACGGATCGCCGCCTTTCTGGCCTCATCGATCAGCCCTTTTTGGATGTACCTTGGAACCTCTCCTGCCAGGCAGGCAGAAAGCGCAATGATCCCCTCATGATAGGTCTGTAAAAGCTCCATGTCCACTCTGGGCTTATAATAATATCCTTCTGTAAAGCCACGGCTGACAATCCTGGACAGATTGGCATAGCCAATATTGTTTTCTGCCAGAAGGACCAGATGATAATAGCGATCCTCCCCGCCTCCAAGCTCCTTGTCAAACCGGGAATCCGGCGCCACATAAACCTCGCATCCAAGGATCGGCTTGATCCCCTGGGCCTTACATTCCTTATAAAAATCAATCACGCCATACATCACTCCATGGTCTGTAATGGCAGCGCTGTTCATTCCCAGCTCCTTGACCCGCTTTACATATTCTTTTATTTTGTTGGAGCCGTCCAAAAGACTGTATTCTGTGTGGACATGCAGATGTGTAAATGCCATAAAAGCCTCATTCCGGAGCAAAAAGCCCTCTGTTTGTGTTGTATGTAAAAAAGGAGTACCGCCCTCCGGCGATACTCCTTTATTTTACCAAAAACAGCTTCAGTTTTCTACATAAGAATAATATTTAAAAGCCAAAGCACAAGGGCAGCTACCAAACCAATGATGCTGAGGAGCGTGCTTCTCCCTTATCCTATAAATATTTCTTCAGTGCATCTACCTTATCAAGCCTCTCCCATGGAAGGTCAAGATCATTACGTCCAAAGTGTCCGTAAGCTGCTGTCTGCTTGTAGATCGGACGACGAAGATCCAGCATCTTAATGATGCCTGCCGGGCGAAGGTCAAAGTTTTCCCTGATGATCTCTACCAGCTTCTCGTCAGAAAGCTTTCCGGTTCCGTAGGTATCTGCCATAATGGAAGTAGGCTGTGCCACGCCGATAGCATAGGAAAGCTGGATCTCGCACTGCTCGGCAAGTCCTGCTGCCACAATGTTCTTTGCAACATAACGCGCTGCATAAGCTGCAGAACGGTCTACCTTTGTACAGTCCTTTCCGGAGAAAGCGCCGCCGCCGTGACGGGCATATCCGCCGTAGGTATCTACGATGATCTTACGTCCGGTAAGACCTGCATCACCGTGAGGCCCTCCGATTACAAAACGGCCTGTGGGGTTGATAAAATATTTGGTGTTTTCATCTAACAGATGCTTGGGAAGAATGGGATCAAACACATACTTCTTAATGTCCTCATGGATCTGCTCCTGGGTCACATCCGGGTCATGCTGGGTGGAAAGTACAACCGCCTCAAGACGAACCGGCTTTCCGTTCTCATCATACTCTACGGAAACCTGGCTCTTGCCGTCCGGTCTTAAGTAGGAAAGGGTTCCGTCCTTACGAACCTTGGTCAGCTGCAGTGCAAGCTTGTGTGCCAGGGAAATGGGATAAGGCATATATTCCTCGGTCTCGTTGGTGGCATAACCGAACATCATACCCTGATCTCCTGCACCGATGGCTTCGATCTCCTCATCAGACATCTTGTTTTCCTTTGCCTCAAGGGCCTTGTCCACGCCCATTGCAATATCCGCAGACTGCTCGTCAATGGCTACTAAAACCGCACAGGTATTGCCGTCAAATCCATATTCAGACTTGGTGTAACCGATCTCCTTTACCGTGTCACGGACGATCTTCTGCATATCCACATAAGCGTTTGTGGTGATCTCTCCTGTCACCAGAACAAAGCCTGTACATACAGCCGTTTCACATGCCACACGGCTCATGGGATCCTTTTCCATGCAGGCATCCAGGATCGCATCGGAAATGGCATCGCATACCTTGTCGGGATGTCCTTCTGTTACCGACTCGGAAGTAAATAATCTTTTTTCCATTTTTTCCTCTTTTCTGTGCTGCTTTCTATTGCAAAGCCGGCGCTTTCAGCACGGACGCCGCACTTTGTCTGCACTTTGCCCTAAAGGCGCACTTCCACAAAAGCATCTGCTTTCCGCTCATCCTTTGTGAAATAAAAAAACCGCTTATCATACATAAGCGGATCCGATAATCAAATCCTCTTATTGTTCGATTGCCGTAAGGCTGCTTGCTCGCTCAGGTTGGCACCTTCCATATCGGGGTTGCCGTGGCTTCACAGGTCCTATGTACCTCCACCACTCTGAATAAGAGTTTCTTAACAATATTGAATTTTCCTATCTACGCTAAGACTACACTATACGACATGGTTTGTCAATGGGTAATTCCAGTTCCTTTGTTGACAACCTTTTTCCGCCATTTTATAATAAAATAGTATAAAAAATCCGCTTAGAATGGGGAAACGCATGAGAAGAGTAGACACTGCCGATTTACTTCCCGGTATGATCACCGCTGAGGATGTGTACGACTACAACAATCAGCTCATCCTGCCAAAGGGTCTGATCCTGAACGACCAGACGATCACAAAACTGACTTTTTATTCCATTATACAGGTCAAGGTAGAAGACGAGTCTGTGGAAACCGCCACCGGCTCTGATCCTTATGAGCTGTCCTATTCCGAGCGTATCAGAACCAGTCCGGAATTTATTAAATTCCGCAGCGAGTTTACAACCGATGTAGACAATTTCAGACATGCCATCAATGATGTGGTCCAGAAGGGATCTCCTCTTGATGTGGACAAGCTGATGAACTATACCCTGAACATTCTGGATCTGCGCGCCACTACCCCCAATTTATTTGATATGCTTCACAGCATGCGGGAATATGATGACGCCACCTACGTTCATTGTATGAATGTGGCCCTGATCTGTAATATCTTTGCCAGATGGCTGCGTCTTGGCGAAGAGGACACAAGACTTGCTACCATCAGCGGTCTGCTCCATGACATTGGAAAGACCAAGATCCCGGAGACAATCATCAAAAAGCCCGGGAAGCTTACCGACCAGGAATATGATATTGTAAAGACTCATCCCCAGGTAGGCTATGATATTCTGAAAAGCTCCAACTTAGATCCCCGCATTTTGGACGCTGTGCTGATGCACCATGAACGCTGCGACGGCTCCGGTTATCCTCAGGGGCTTAAGGGAGAGCAGATCAGCTCCTTTGCAAAGATCGTTGCCATTGCGGACGTCTATGACGCCATGACAAGCGCCCGGATCTACCGCGGCCCTCTTTGTCCTTTCAAAGCGATTGCCCTTTTTGAAAGCGAGGGACTGAACAAATATGATCCCGGCTATATTATGACCTTCCTGGAAAACGTCGTAAACACCTACCTGTTAAATGAGGTGCGGCTCAGCAATGGTTTCCGGGGTACAGTGGTCTATATTAACAGGGACAGGCTTTCCGCTCCCACCATCAAGACTGACCACGGCTTTATTGACCTGTCCCTTCATCCCGACATTACTATCGAAGCGCTGTTATAGAACAGCGGTCTGTTATAAAGATATATGCTTGATCAGAAAAGAAAGATCCATACCAAAAACGCCAGAACCGGCATTTGCCGGAACTGGCGTTTCTTTACCAAGGACTTATTTTACAGTCTCTTAACACTTTCGTACCTTCTGTTCTTATCCGATCTTTAATCTGAATTTCTGCATATCTCTCTCGGAACTGATCTTATCGATCTGCGCCCCAAGACTTTGAAGCTTCAGATGGAAATCCTCATAGCCTCTTTCAATGAATTTAATATCATCCACAATGGTAGTTCCCTCTGCTGCCAGTCCTGCGATCACAAGGGCCGCTCCTGCACGCAGATCCGGAGCGCTGATGCTGGCTCCGGTATAACGGGAAACGCCGTCAATGATCGCCGTGTTTCCTTCTACCTTGATATTGGCCCCCATACGGGTAAGCTCATCTACATATTTAAAACGATTTTCAAAAATACTTTCTGTTACAATACTGGTTCCCCTGGAAAGTCCCAGCGCCACCGTGATCTGTGGCTGCATATCCGTAGGAAATCCCGGATAGGGAAGGGTCTTTACATGGGTATGGGTCAGGGGTTTGGCAGCTACCACGCGCACAGCGTCATCCGATTCCTCCACCTCACACCCGATTTCTGTCAGTTTGGCGCTGATGGATTCCAGATGCTTGGGGATCACGTTTTTGACGGTCACATCCCCCTTGGTCACTGCTGCCGCAAACATAAAGGTTCCTGCTTCGATCTGATCCGGAATGATCGTATATTCCGTGCCATGCAGCTTGGGAACACCTTTGATCCTGATCACATCTGTTCCCGCTCCCTTAATGGAGGCACCCATACAGTTCAGGAAATTGGCCACATCCACTACATGAGGCTCCTTTGCTGCATTTTCAATGATCGTCTGTCCTTCCGCCATAGCTGCTGCCAGCATGACATCAATGGTTGCACCTACCGATACCACGTCCATATAAATATGGCCGCCGCGAAGGTGCTCTGTTTCTGCTATAATCAGTCCATGCTCAATCCGCACATCCGCTCCCAGTGCCCGAAAGCCCTTGATGTGCTGGTCGATGGGTCTTAATCCGATATTACAGCCCCCAGGCAGGGTTACCTGGGCTTTATTATACTTTCCAAGTAATGCACCGATCAGATAATAGGATGCTCTGATCTTTTTAATAAAATCATCTTCAATGGGAAGATCCTGAATTCCCTTTCCCACAATTCTTACAGTATGTCTGTCTTTCCGTTCGATCACAGCGCCGATGCTTTCCATGGCCTGTAACATTGCATTGGTGTCCCGGACATCCGGAAGATTTTCTATCAATACAGCATCATCCGTCATGACAGAAGCTGCCAGAATGGCCAAAGCTGCATTTTTGGCTCCGCCAATCTCCACTTCTCCCACAAGCGGCGTCCCGCCTTTTATTGCATACTGTTCCATAGTATACCTCTATTTATAATCTTAATCCCGATCAAAATGTCATTTCCTACTGTCTCCTGCTGCCGTTAAGGCATAAGGGTAGCGGAGCACATTAATACTAATTATAACATATTCCACCTATTTGTAAACATCAAACATCAGTTCAGATAGTTCAGAGGATTTACCTGGGAGCCGCCGATCAGGATCTCAAAATGCAGATGGGGGCCTGTGCTGACGCCGGTATTTCCGCTCAGCGCAATTTTCTGTCCCTGGGAAACCGTTTGCCCGGCTGATACCAGGATCTTACTCAGATGCCCGTATCTGGTCTGTCTGCCATCCGGATGGTTGATATAGACCACATAGCCATAGCCGCTTCCCCAGCCTGCCTTTGCCACCGTTCCGCCGCAGGATGCAAAGACAGCCGTTCCTGTAGGCGTAGCCCAGTCGATACCCTTATGATAGGTGCTTGCTCCTCTTTTCGGTGCGTTTCTCCGTCCAAAGCCGGAGCTTTGTCTTCCTCCGGAGATCGGCTTGATATAGGTAGGCGGGATCTTGGTTCCTCTTTCTACGATCTTCGCCACAGCCTCATAGGTAACCTCTTCCTTTACAATTTCCGTGGAAATCTTCTTGTCATTTTCAAAGGTTACGATGGCGACCACCTTTCTATGGCCTGCAGAAGGCTCCTGGAGCACCTTTGTATCGGTGGTATACCAATCGTCATTGTCAATATAAATGACCTCTGCCTCGTAATCCTCCTCGTAGTACATTTCTTCCTGGCGTATCACTGCAAGCTTTGGTTCCGGAATGGTAATGATCAGCTCATCCCCTGGCCTGATCATGGAATTTTCATCCTCAAGGGACTCATTCATTTCGATCAGCTTGTCCATGGGAATATTGACTTTGATCGCAATTTCCGAAAGGGTGTCTCCGGAAACCACTTCATATACATCGTTCTTTTCTTCTTCCTTTGTGACCTCGTTTATGGCGCTTTGCACATCTGTCAGTTCGCTTTCCGGCAGATAGGCTTCCACCACCTCGATCTCGTCCCCGTAGGCAATGGAGATCAGCCCCAGGTCATAATCCTCGAAATCCAGCTCCCCTGCCGGCGTTGCGTTTTCCACTGCCGCAGAAAGGTCTGCCAGAACGCCGGCCTCCATGTTGACAGTCTCCTGTGCTTCTTCCTTTGCAGCCACCTCTTCCCTGGTCTGGATCTCTGTAGTCAGAACCGTAAGCTCCCTTTCAGGATCCAGCCTCAGACCGGCCTGATATTTCCCCTCCGCATCGTACTTGTCAAGGGCGGCCTGCAAAAGCTTTACCACATCTTCCTTGCTGGAAAGATTTACCATATATTCATTGATCTTTACCACATAAGAACGGTGCAGAGTTTCCTTAATATTATCCGTCAGAACCTGCGTCATGCGATCCACAATATCGGAGGGCTCGTCCATTTTTTCCCACAAGACTTCCCTTCCCTCTGTTTCCAGGTTACTCTCTGCAAGAACCAGCTCCGTTCCCTCTCCCGCAATCCTCTTTCTTGCCTCCAGGGCATATCTTCTCGCATCCTCCGGGTCTGCAACAGTACCGATCTCTACATTATTTAAAAACACCGTAAAAATATTATTTCCCACTTTTTCAAAAGGAACATAAGAAGGCAGAAAAAAGATACTGACAAAAACTGCCAGTATTGCAATTTTAATTTTTCTCACCTTTAATCTTTTATAGTAGCAGCTGATATGTTTCATACAAATAAAGCTCCGAATTTTGTAACATTTTCGTAATAGTTTTATTCTAACAGGTCTCTTTTTACTTGTAAAGCAGAAAAACTCGGTCTACAATGAAGGTAATACCTGCACCGGAAAGGAGGTTCCCATGTCCGGGATTATCTTTCATATCGATGTCAATTCCGCATATCTTAGCTGGAGCGCCCTAAAGCGGCTCTCCACCGGAGACCCACTGGATCTTAGGACAGTGCCCGCCATTGTAGGCGGCGATATGCAGAAACGCCACGGCGTTGTGCTTGCCAAGTCAGTTCCTGCCAAGAAATACGGCATTGTCACAGGGGAACCCATTGTAAACGCCTTTCGCAAGTGCCCCTCGCTGATCCTGGAAGCCCCGGATCAGACCCTTTATCATCATCAGAGCAGCCTGCTCATGCAATTTTTGTCAGATATCTGTCCTGATATCGAACAGCTTAGCATTGACGAGTGCTTTATGGATTTTACCCCCATAAGGGAACGTTATTCCTCCCCGGAGGCAGCCGCCAAAGCGATCAAGGATGAAATCAGGGAACACTTTGGCTTTACTGTCAATATCGGGATCTCTGACAGGAAGGTTCTTGCCAAGATGGCATCTGATTTTCAAAAGCCGGACAAGGTACATACCCTGTACTCCCATGAGATCAGGGAGAAAATGTGGCCGCTCCCCGTTTCTTCGCTGTACATGTGCGGTCATTCCAGCTCACAGGCTCTTTTAAAGCTTGAGATCCGCACCATCGGAGATCTGGCCCAAGCGGATCGGGCAATGCTAATTCGCAGGCTTGGCGTCAATGGTGAAAAGCTGTGGGTGTTTGCCAATGGACTGGATCAATCGCGCGTTATGCCATGCGACTACGAAATCCCCATCAAAAGCGTTGGTCACGGCATTACCTGC
>ERZ779737.391-NODE-391-length-42377-cov-2.762629_pt1 | contig 42377 bp, 37 predicted proteins | sample MGYA00511889_ERZ779737 | MGnify/ENA primary metagenome ERZ779737 (study PRJEB29588, sample SAMEA2163575) | human gut metagenome | biome: human gut; feature: human-associated habitat; material: faeces | place: Denmark | collected 2008/2010 ... | reverse complement strand
TTACAGGAATTACCGAGATGGGAAGCAAGGTTCCGGTCGGATACATACCGGCAGGAAGCACCAATGACTTTGCCAACAGCCTTTTTATGCCGAAAAATATGCTGGATGCGGCATCTATGATCATGAAGGAAGAGATTTACAGATGCGACGTAGGCAGATTTAACAGCCAGACTTTTGCCTATGTAGCTGCTTTTGGTCTTTTTACAGATGTGTCTTATGAGACAAGTCAGGATCTGAAGAACATTCTGGGCCATCTTGCTTATGTCCTGGAAGGCGCCAAGAGACTTCTGGATATCAAGGCTTACCATATGAAAGTGACAACAGAGAATGGTGTGATCGAAGATAATTTTATCTACGGCATGGTCACCAATTCCAGATCTGTGGGCGGATTTAAGAACCTGACCAAGGATGTGGATATGAACGACGGCCTTTTTGAGGTCACTTTGATCGTACAGCCTAAGAACCCGCTGGAAATGCAGGAGATTATCCGGAATCTTCTCAACATGGAGGATAATTCTGACCTGATTTATTCTTTCAAGGCACGAAAGCTTACAGTTGAAGCAGAGGAAGAAGTAGCATGGACACTGGATGGTGAGTACGGCGGAAGCCCAAGGCTGGTAGAGATTGAGAATCTGCAGCAGGCGCTGAACCTTTGCCTGAAGAGCGACAAGTAAACAGGGTGAGACCGGCTGGTATCACCAGAGAGAATTTTTGCGCGTTTTTTGCCTTGCACCTGTGAAAGCATTGAGTGCTTACATGTGAAAAAATAAGAACCAGTAATGTGTGATGAATCGTTGTTTATGGAGAGAAGGTACCGCAGATAAATGGCAGCCTGGGGAAATAAGCAGCGAGATGAACGAGAGGAGAGGAACAATGGGAGATTATGTTAATGTGAAGGAATTATTCGGATGTGATGTATTCAATGATTCCGTCATGCAGGACCGTCTGCCGAAGAAGGTTTACAAAGAGCTGAAGAAAACCATTGAAGAGGGCAAGGAGCTTTCCATGGAGGTTGCAGATGTGGTTGCCCACGAGATGAAGGAATGGGCCATCGAGAAGGGTGCCACTCATTACAGTCACTGGTTTCAGCCCCTTACAGGCGTAACTGCAGAGAAGCACGATGCATTTATCACCGCACCTATGGAGAATGGAAAGGTCCTTCAGAGCTTTTCCGGTAAAGAGCTGATCAAGGGAGAGCCGGATGCATCTTCTTTTCCATCTGGCGGACTTCGTGCCACCTTTGAGGCAAGAGGCTATACAACATGGGATTGTACCTCACCGGCTTTTGTAAGACATGATGCAGCAGGTGGAACCTTATGCATTCCTACCGCTTTCTGTTCCTATACAGGAGAAGCGCTGGATCAGAAGACACCGCTTCTTCGTTCTATGGAAGCCATCAATACACAGGCATTAAGACTTCTCAGACTTTTCGGAAATACGACCTCCAAACGGGTGACACCATCTGTTGGTGCAGAGCAGGAGTATTTCCTTGTTGATAAAGAGAAATATATGCAGAGAAAGGATCTGGTTTACACCGGACGCACTCTTTTTGGAGCCATGCCTCCGAAAGGACAGGAGATGGATGACCATTATTTCGGAACCATCCGTCAGAGAGTTTCCGCATATATGAAAGAAGTAAATGAAGAGTGCTGGAAGCTGGGAGTTACAGCCAAGACCCAGCACAATGAGGTTGCACCGGCACAGCATGAGCTTGCGCCGATCTATGCACCTGTTAATATTGCAGCAGATCACAACCAGATCATGATGCGTATCCTGAAAAAGGTGGCAAGCCGTCACGGCATGCGCTGTCTGCTTCACGAGAAACCTTTTGCAGGCTTGAATGGTTCCGGTAAGCACAATAACTGGTCCCTGACTACTGATGACGGAATTAATCTTCTGGAGCCGGGGAAGACACCACATGAGAACATTCAGTTCCTTCTGGTTCTGACCTGTATCCTGAAAGCAGTTGACAAGCATGCAGATCTTCTTCGTGAGTCCGCTGCAGATGTTGGAAATGACCAGCGCCTTGGCGGCCATGAGGCTCCGCCAGCTGTTATTTCGGTTTTCCTTGGAGAGCAGCTTGAGGATGTGCTGGAGCAGCTGATCAGCACTGGTACTGCTACAAGAAGTAAGACAGGGGAGAAAATGGATACAGGCGTTAAGACGCTTCCGGATTTCATGAAGGATGCTACAGACCGTAACCGTACTTCACCCTTTGCTTTTACCGGCAATAAATTCGAGTTCCGTATGGTTGGTTCCAAGGATTCCATTTCCGCATGCAATGTGGTGCTGAATACCATTACTGCTGAGGCGTTTAAGGAAGCCTGCGATGTTCTGGAGAGCGCAGAAGACTTTGATCTGGCAGTTCATGATTTGATCAAGGAATACGCTACCGAGCATCAGAGAATCGTATTTAACGGCAATGGCTACGCTCCTGAATGGGAAAAAGAGGCACGCCGCCGCGGACTTCCTGTTCTGCCATCTATGGTAGATGCCATTCCGGCACTTACTACAGATAAGGCAGTAGAACTGTTCGGAGAATTTGGAGTATTTACAAAGACTGAGCTGGAGTCCAGAGCGGAGATCCAGTATGAGATTTATGCGAAAGCAATTAACATCGAAGCGAAAACCATGGTGGACATGGCAACCAAGCAGATCATTCCGGCAGTTATCAAGTATACAACTGTACTGGCAGAGTCCATCAATCAGGTGAAGGCAGTTGGACCAATTGACGTGAGCGTTCAGATGGATCTTCTGAAGAAAGCAAGCAAGCTTCTGAAAGAAGTGAACAGTACCATGAATAAGCTGAGCAAGCTGGTAGATCAGATCGAGACGCATCCGGAAGGACGTGACAGGGCAGTGTTCTGCAGAGAGAAACTGGTTCCGGCAATGGAGAAATTAAGAGAGCCGGTTGACGAACTGGAAATGTTAGTGGATAAAGATATGTGGCCGATGCCATCTTATGGAGATCTGGTGTTTGAGCCGTAAAGTGATCAGGAGGACTGCAGCCGCAGTCCTCTTTTCTATTAAAGAGGTAAAGTGAAAGCAGGAAAAAGATGAGTGAATTTGATTTTTTAGAGGAACAAGGCGTCAGTGCGGCGCTTATTAAGGCGGCGGAAGAGTTTCGACAGGAATATGGTGTTTCAGAGGAAGCGAAGCACAGACGGATAAAGCCGGCACTGCCATTTTATGGGAAGGAAACACTGGAGATGGCCATGGCAGCGGTGCTGGAGCAGGAGAATCTGCTTCTGGCAGGACCGAAGGCTACGGGAAAGAATGTGCTGGCAGAGAATCTGGCATATATTTTCGGGAGACCGGTGTATAACGTGTCCTTCCATGTGAATACAAACAGTGGTGACCTGATTGGAACAGATACTTTCGTGGATAATCAGGTGAAGCTGCGTAAGGGAAGCATTTACCAGTGTGCTGAGGAAGGCGGATTCGGTATTCTGGATGAGATCAATATGGCGAAGAATGATGCGGTTTCTGTACTTCACGCCACATTGGATTACCGTCGGTCTATTGATGTGCCAGGATATGACAAAATAGACCTTCACCCGGCGGCAAGATTTATTGGAACCATGAATTACGGGTATGCCGGAACCAAGGAGCTGAATGAGGCTCTGGTTTCCCGTTTCTTGGTGATTGACATGCCGGCGCAGAATGAGGAAACGCTTGGATTTATTTTCAACAGGATGTTCCCGGATGCAAAGAAAGAGGCTGTGGAGCAGTTTATGGGAGTATTTCTGGATCTGCAGCAGAAATCCATGAACAGCGAGATTTCTACAAAGCCGCTGGATCTTCGCGGCCTGCTTGCTGCTATGAAGATCGTGCGTACCGGGCTTTCCCCATGGCAGGCGGTACGCATGGGCATTGTGAATAAAACATTTGATGTGTTTGAGAAGGAAATCGTGGAGGATGTGGTGCGAACCAGAATTCCACAGGGCTGGACCCGGGAAGATGTTTATGGAGAATAAAGAAAACGAATCTTTAAAAATTTCTGCCAAATTGGTTGATCTTGAAGATGCAGAGGAATTTTTGAAGAAATCAGCTATTGGGAAAGAAAAAATTAAAATTGCAGCTGGGGATAAGAAATCAGAAAAAGTTTCAATGGAAGTACCTGTAGCGGAGGAAAGCGAAAATTTTCAGGCAAGAGAGGATAACTGTGAAGAACTGAATCTCCAGGATTATCAATTAGAGTTGGAAAACCGTATCCGAAATCTGCTCTGGACCATCAGCGGGGACTACACCCAGCAGATGAAGCCGGATGTTTCCCTGTTCCTCAGGTCAAAGGATATTGCATTGTATGATGGGATTAAGCAGGGCGCATTGGCGAAATTCTTTGATAAAGATTTTCTGGGAATGTATCTGGTGAAAAAAATCTTCATGGGCGCGGATGAAGCGGCGCTTACCTTTGTTTCACAGCTCTGTATTGAAGAAGCCATAGGAGAACGGATCTGTGAACAGCGCCCTGGAATCTGGGAGATGCAGAGAAAAGCCTGCGAGGACATACTGGATCAGGAGTATGAGACTATGCCGTCGGCAACAGATAAGCTGGGCTATCTGAGAGTGAACTTGCTGAGAAGGCGGATTGACAGAGGAGAAAACACTTCTTTGAAAAAGAAGAATCCGCAGGCTGATTCCAGAAGTGAGGAAAAATCGGCGGATAGTGTGGAAAATGCGAACGTATCAAATGGGATAATAGTAGGAAATGTGGATGCATCGAACGGAATAATAACAGGAAATGCGGATGCATTGAACGGAATAATAGCAGAAAATGCTGATGCGTCAAATGAAATCATAACAAAAACAACGAAAAATAAACAAAAAGATAGAAAATACAAAGGAATCTATCACTATATTGACTTAATTTCCAACGCAGCAGAGACTGCGGATACAATGTCTTTAATTCGCATCATAGACACAGTATACAATGAAGTCGCTGACCCCGACTTTTCCCAAAAGGCAACCCTTGAGCAGGTGCTTGCTGTCACTATGGAAGATCTGACGGAGTTTGACTGGCACGACTATCTTTCCGAAGAAATGTATGAGGATGCATTGGAAAGCTATATGGAGCAGCTTACCTCCAATGTGGCGGGTATGGAGAATGCGGATGTCACCCGGGAGATGGAAGAGGAACGGAAATCGAAACAGAAAATTACAGTTCTGCCTCCGGAGGCTTTGGAAAAAGCCCACACCTATGTGGAACTGAATTTTGGAAAAACTTATCTGAGCGAGCTGGAAGAGAAGCGGATGAACCAGCTGATGTGCCGTGACATTCACAGCGACTGCAGCCTGTATTTTACTGAGGGAATTCTGAAAAGTCCGGTAAAACGAAATTACCAGTATGAATATGCAAAAAGGTTGAAAAATAAGAATATCTGGCTTTATCATGACAAACACCGCATTGTGAAGCGGAATATCGCCCTTCTCACAGAAATGCTGAAAAAGTCACTGGTCATCAAAAGTGAAAATCAGGAGATTCTTTCAGACAGAGGAATGATTGTTCCATCAAGGCTGTGGCGGCTTGGAAGAAGCAGTGATGCACAGGTTTTTAGGCGGGAATTGAAGGGGGATTCTTCTGATTTTGTGGTGGATGTGCTGATCGATGCCAGTGGTTCCCAGATGAGCCGCCAGGGCGAGGTAGCGCTGCAGGCCTACATTATCAGCGAGGCACTTAGCAATGCAGAGCTGCCCCACAGAGTGATGAGCTACTGCACCTTCTGGGACTATACCATTCTCCACCGCTTCAGAGAATATGACGACCAAAGAAGTGCAAATGAAAATATATTTAACTATGTAACATCATCCAACAACCGTGACGGACTTGCCATCCGGGCAGCAGGATACGGCCTTCTGAACCGGGAGGAAGAGAAAAAGATTCTGATCATTCTCAGTGATGGACGTCCTTACGATGTTATTGTCAATCGTCCCAATGCGAAGAATCCGGCACCGTATCATGGGAAGTATGCAATTACCGACACTGCAGCCCAGATCCGTAAGCTGCGCAGCCAGGGAGTGAGCGTGCTGGGTGTTTTCGCCGGGGAAGAGAAAGATCTGGCGACGGAGAAGAAGATTTTTGGAAAGGATTTTGCATATATCCGGAATATTACCGGATTTTCCAAAATCGTTGGAAGATATCTTACAAAGCAATTGGAGGATGATGAATAAGAAAGCAGAATACGGAGGTAACGCCATGTTTCAAAATAACAAAAAAGCTGCCTTCCTGGATTATCTGATGATCATTGTTGGTACAGCCCTTATGGCACCTGCCATAAACAGTGTTTTCGATATGTCCGGTATGGTAACCGGAGGCTTTTCCGGTATTGCGATCCTGGTAAAAGAGTGGACAGAGGGAGTCGTGCCGGGAGGCATCCCACTGTGGATCACGAACTTAAGTCTGAATATCCCGCTGTTTCTGATTGGAATGAAGCTTAGTGGATTCCAGTTTGTGAAAAGGGCACTGGTGGGAGAAATCTGCCTGTCATTCTGGCTGGCGGTTCTTCCGGCATTTGACATTGCAGGAAATGATCTTTTGCTGGCAGCCGTTTATGGTGGTGTGATCCAGGGAATTGGAATCGGACTTGTGTTTCTTGGAAGAGGAACTACCGGGGGCACAGACATGATGGCGGCACTGCTTCAGCGGAAGCTCCGCCATTACTCCATTGCCCAGATTATGCAGTTTATTGACGGAGCCATTGTACTTGTAGGTATGTATGTGTTCGGTGTGCAGAAAGCACTTTATGCCATCATCGCCGTTTACCTTGTGACAAAGGTATCTGACAGCATGATCGAAGGTTTGAAATTTTCCAAACAGGCGTATATCATTACCAGCAAGCCTGACGAGATTTCCAGAGAAATTATGGACAAACTGGATCGCGGCGTGACCGGAATCCACGGAAAGGGAATGTACTCCGGCCAGGACAAGCTGCTTCTTTACTGCGTTGTGGGACGCAAGGAGATCGTGGCATTGAAAGAGCTGGTGGACCATATTGACCCAGATGCTTTTGTGATCGTGTCTGACGTGCGTGAAGTCCATGGTGAGGGATTTATTGAACGTAAGTAAAAAGGAAAACTTTACCAAAGCCTTTTGCGCACCGCAAAAAAAGGGGAAAATAGGGCTTGAAATTGGAGTGATATAGAAAAAGTTAAAAAAATATGCTGGAAATTTGTAAATTTTTTCTACTTTCCTCTTCCTTTTTTGGTGATTTTGTATTAAAATAGGTTCATGAATTTTTGGAATCAGTAGATTTTCCTAAGACTGTCTGAGGTTTTGTGCAATATTACAGATTTGAGACCGCGAATTTTGGCACTAATGGACAGCGATTCATGCCGGGTATACCGGCGAACATATAATGTTACTGCTCTCTTTGACAATGTTTTCACTATCCTGGAATACATTGACAGCTGTGAGACCAGTAGCCCTATAATTTACAAGAAGGGACGGAAGGGTAATGATATCAAATCAGGTACTGCAGAATACACTTGAGGGGCTCAGGGAGATATCTAGGACGGAGTTTTGCATTATTGACACAGATGGCAAGACACTGGCGTCCACCTACAGTGAATTTGAGATTCAGCCACAGGATATTCAGGCATTTGTGGAATCCCAGGCTGCCAGCCAGCTTGTGAAAGGTTATCAGTATTTCAAGGTCTGTGATGATTACCAGCTGGAATACATTCTGGTCGCCCACGGAGAAGATGAAGATACTTATATGGTAGGAAAGCTTGCCGCTTTCCAGATCCAGAGCCTGATCGTTGCATATAAGGAGCGTTTTGACAAGGACAGCTTCATTAAGAACCTGCTTCTTGATAACCTGCTTCTGGTAGATATTTATAATCGTGCGAAGAAGCTTCATATTGATGCTGATGTTCGACGGGTGGTTATGATCCTGGAGCTTGAGCAGGAGAGAGAGCACAGCTCCATGGAGAGCGTGAAGAGTCTGTTCGGCGGCAAGAGCAAGGACTTTATCACAGCTGTTGATGAGAAGAGCATTATCATTGTCAAGGAACTTGAGGAGAACGAAGGATACGAGGAGATGGACAAGCTTGCCCAGACCATCCTTGATACCTTAGGACTTGAGAAAGAGAATACTACACATATTGCATACGGAACTATCGTAAGCGAGCTGAAGGAAGTTTCCCGTTCCTACAAGGAAGCCAGAATGGCTCTTGATGTAGGCAAGATTTTCTCACCTGAGAAGGACGTTATTGCTTACAGCTCTCTTGGAATAGGCCGTCTGATCTATCAGCTTCCGATCCCGCTGTGCAAGATGTTCATTAAGGAGATCTTCGGCGGCAAGTCCCCGGATGATTTCGACGAGGAGACTCTGGTTACCATCGACAAGTTCTTTGAGAACAGCCTGAATGTATCCGAGACCTCCAGACAGCTTTACATTCACCGTAATACTCTGGTTTATCGTCTGGACAAGCTCCAGAAGAGCACCGGACTTGACCTTCGTGTATTCGAGGATGCGATCACATTCAAGATCGCGCTGATGGTTGTAAGATACATGAAGTATATGGAGACTCTGGAGTATTAAGTTTCATATTTGTAATTTCTGTGCCTGCTGCATTTGTTTGTGGCAGGCATTTTTCATCTTTGTGCTGGACTAGAGCCTGTTTGAAAAGCATTTCTGGACCTGCTTTGTGTTTCCTTTGTGAAATCTATTGCGTTCTTGGTTTTCTCTGGTATAATAAGGTACTGCAAAAAATAAGGTTGCATTTTTACCAGACATATATTACAATAATGTTACATAAAAATTAAGCAAACTGCTGAATTGAATTTTTACATGAAAAATTTAGGAGGATATCATGATTGATCTGATAGATGTGAGCAAGTCCTATGGACCGGGACTGCCGGCAGTGAATCACGCCAATCTCCATGTAGATAAAGGTGAATTCGTATTTATAGTAGGAAATAGCGGTTCCGGTAAATCCACGCTGATCAAACTGCTTTTGAAGGAACTGGATTCCACATCCGGTACGATTATCGTAAGCGGAGAGAAGCTTGAGGGAATGAAGCACCGCCGTGTGGCCAAATACCGCCGTAAGCTTGGTGTCGTATTCCAGGACTTCCGTCTTCTGAAGGACAGGGATGTGTATGAGAATGTAGCTTTTGCCCAGCGTGTTGTGAACCGTCCTACCAGAGTTATCCGCAAGAGAGTTCCGGAGGTACTTCAGGAAGTTGGACTTGCAGGGAAATACAAGGCGTACCCGGACGAGCTGTCAGGTGGAGAGCAGCAGAGAGTTGCTCTTGCCAGAGCGATTGTAAACCGCCCGGACATCCTTCTTGCAGACGAGCCCACTGGTAATCTTGATCCGAAGACATCCGAGGAGATCATGAAGCTCCTTGAGGAGATCAACCAGCGTGGAACCACCGTTCTGGTAGTAACCCACAATAAAGAGATTGTCAATTCCATGAAGAAGCGTGTACTGACCATGCATAATGGAGTGATCATCAGCGACGAGAAAGAGGGAGAATATTATGAGGCCTAGTACCATCTGGTATACTCTGAAGCAGGGTATCAAGAACATCAAGAGAAATTTCATGTTTTCCATTGCTTCTATTATTACGATGGCAGCATGTATTTTTCTTTTCGGAATTTTCTTTTCCATTGTAAATAATGTGAATACGCTGGCGCATAAGGTTGAGGAAGATGTGCCGATCACAGTGCTTTTTAATGAAGGAACCACACAGGAGCAGATGGATGCAGTTGGAGAACTGATCAGGCAGCGCCCGGAGGTTTCCAAGATTGAGTTTGAGTCCGGTGATGAAGCCTGGGAGAAGATGAAGCAGGAATACTTCGGTGATGACTCTGAGGCAGCAGACGGTTTCAAGGATGATAACCCGCTGGCAAACTCATCTAACTACCGTGTGTATATGAACAACATTGAGAAACAGTCTGAGCTGGTTGCCTATATCAAGACACTGGATAATGTACGAGAGGTTAATCAGTCTGAGCAGGCTGCCAAGACTCTTGGTTCCATTAACCGTATTGTCTCCTATGTGTCTGTGGCAGTGATCGTGATCTTGCTGCTGATTGCCATTTTCCTGATCAGTAATACCATTTCCGTTGGTATTACAGTTCGTAAGGACGAGATCGGAATTATGAAATATATTGGTGCTACCGATAGTTTTGTACGTGCTCCGTTCCTTCTGGAGGGTATGATCCTGGGACTGATCGGTGCGGGAATTCCACTGATCATTTTGTATTTCTGTTACAATAATGTGGTAACCTATGTATATACCAAGTTCAGCGTACTTCTGGGTGTTGTAGATTTCATTCCGGTTGGACAGATCTACCAGACACTGGTTCCGGTGGCGCTGGCACTGGGAATTGGAATTGGTCTTGTGGGAAGCTTTATTACTACAAGAAAACACTTGAAGGTGTGAGAGTTCTGTTTTACAATAAGGGCGGTTATTCGCATTCCGCCAGAATATGAGAAGAGGATATGGGGGCTGCTGGAGAGATCTGGCAGTCCTTTTGTATAAAAACAAGTAAGGTGTTTCAAGGCGGACGCATTGGGTCAAATGATATTCCACGCAAGTCGGTGCAACGCTCCGGTGAGCTAACAGCTAACTACGACTAAACATCTCAGGAGAGCCTTCGATGTTAAGTCTTCGTAAGCTGTGGATCTCACCTGCACTAAGGGCGCACCTGAAATGACTTGCTTAGGAATATCATTTGCCCCAATGCTGGTAATTGGATAAAATTTGTAACTTGTATAATGAGGAGAACTATAAATGGCAGATAAACAATTTATAAAGGGAGCTGTAACTGGTGTGCTTTGCGCATCCCTGGTGCTGGGCGGGGGATATGTGGGGCTTCAGAAAGCGGGACGTGCGGGAAGTAATGTACTGTCGGATGTGGCGGTTACGCAGAAGATTAAGTATCTGGAAGATATTATAGATCAGAATTATCTGGAAGATGTGAATGAGGATTCTCTGAAGGAGGGTATTTATACCGGACTTCTTTATGGGCTGGGGGATCCGTATTCCAGGTATTATACGGAGGAAGAATACGAGGAGGAGATGAGAGACACCGAGGGCTCTTACTCTGGAATCGGTGTGAGCATTACCCAGAATACGGAGGGTGGTATTCTGGTGGTGGAATGTTATGAGGGCAGTCCGGCAGATGAGGCCGGGCTGAAGGCGAATGATGTGATCACGGCTGTGAACGGAACGGATGTAACGGAAATGACGCCTGCTGAGGTCTCAAAGATGATACGGGAAAAGGAGGACGGTACTTCTATTCTGACCGTCTACCACCAGGAGGCAGATGAACCGGAAGAAATTACAGTGACTTTGAGCGATGTGGAGCTGCCCACTGTTTCTTATGAAATGCTGGAGGATTCTATAGGATATTTGCGAATTACAGAGTTTACCATGGTGACACCCCAGCAGTTTGAGGATGCTTACAAAGATCTTCAGGCAAAAGGCATGGAGAAGCTGATCGTGGATCTTCGTGACAATCCAGGTGGTGTGCTTTCTTCTGTGTGCGATGTGCTGCGCCAGATTCTGCCCGAAGGACTGATCGTGTATACAGAGGACAAATATGGGGAAAAACAGGAGATGAAGTGTGACGGCGATACCCCGATCGACATTCCTTTGGCAGTGCTGGTAAATGAGAACAGCGCCAGTGCATCGGAGATTTTTGCCGGAGCTGTGAAGGATTATGAGATTGGAACGATTGTGGGAACCACCACTTATGGAAAGGGAATCGTTCAGAGTATCCGACAGCTCTCTGATGGAAGTGCGGTAAAGCTGACTACGGCGAAATATTTTACCCCCAAGGGCAATGATATCCACAAGGTGGGAATCACACCGGATGTGGAGGTAAAACTGGATGCCAGCCTTTTGAACCGGACGGATTATACCCATGACGAGGATAATCAGCTTCAGGCCGCAATAGAGGCGGTTTCTCGTTGACAAAACCACTATGTTGGATTAGAATGGTAAAAGGATTTTTGCAAAATAACGCGCCTGATCTGCGCGATAAACAGGCAGATCATCTGACGGTTATTTTGTTGACAGGCAATAGCTGTGGAAGTATTAAACAGTTATGACAGGCAATAGCTGTGAAGGTATTAAACAGTTATGATAGGCAATAACTGTGAAGGCATTGAACAGTTATGACAGGCACAATAAATGTGGAGGAACCATCAATGAAACACAATTTTAAGAAAATCGAGCCGAAATGGCAGAAAAAGTGGGAAGAGCAGCAGGCATTTAAAGCTGTTGACGGAAGTGATAAACCGAAATTCTACGGCCTTGTAGAGTTCCCATACCCAAGTGGTGCGGGAATGCACGTCGGACATATTAAGGCATATTCCAGTATCGAGGTACTTTCCAGAAAGAGAAGAATGCAAGGATACAATGTACTGTTTCCCATCGGATTCGATGCATTCGGACTTCCTACTGAGAATTATGCGATTAAGACGAATACACATCCTCGTGAGATCACAGACCAGAACATTGCGAAATTCACCAATCAGCTGAAGAGTGTTGGATTCTCCTTTGACTGGAGCCGTGTGATCGATACCACACAGGAAGATTTCTATAAATGGACCCAGTGGATTTTCCTTAAAATGTTTGAGAACGGACTTGTTTTCCGTGATAAGACATTAGTTAACTATTGCCCATCCTGTAAGGTTGTTCTTTCCAATGAGGACAGTCAGGGCGGCAAATGCGATATCTGCCACAGCGACGTTATCCAGAAGTCCAAGGATGTCTGGTATTTAAGAATCACCCAGTATGCAGACAAGCTTCTTGAGGGACTGGAGGATGTGGACTATCCGGCGAACATCAAGCAGCAGCAGGTAAACTGGATCGGTAAATCCACAGGTGCTTTCGTAAACTTCTCAGTTGACGGAATTGATGAGACCCTGCAGATTTACACCACCAGACCAGATACCCTGTTCGGTGTAACCTTCATGGTTATCGCACCGGAGCATCCGCTGATCGACAAGTATGCTGACCGCATCACCAATATGGATGCGATCAAGGCTTACCGTGAAGAGTGTGCGAAGAAGACTGAGTTCGAGAGAACCCAGCTTGTAAAAGAGAAAACAGGTGTATGCATCCAGGGACTTGAGGGCGTAAACCCTGTAAATGGCAAGAAGATCCCGATTTACATTGCAGACTATGTAATGATGGGATATGGTACCGGCGCGATCATGGCGGTACCGGCACATGACCAGAGAGACTATGATTTCGCCAAGAAATTTGGTATCGACATTATCCAGGTTATCAAGGGCGGCGATATTGAGAAAGAAGCCTACACAGGTGACGGCGAGATGATCAACTCCGATTTCCTGAATGGCTATACAAATAAGAAGGATTCCATCAAGCGCATGCTGGAAGAGCTTGAGAAGAAGGGCATTGGTAAAGCTGGCGTTCAGTATAAGATGAAAGACTGGGCATTTAACCGTCAGAGATACTGGGGCGAGCCAATCCCGATCGTTCATTGTCCGAAATGTGGTGATGTAGCAGTTCCATATGAGGAGCTTCCGCTTCGTCTGCCGAAGATCAAAGACTTCCAGCCAGGTGAGGACGGACAGTCTCCACTTGCAAAGATCGATTCCTTCGTAAACTGCAAATGCCCGAAATGCGGCGGCGATGCCAAGAGAGAGACTGATACCATGCCACAGTGGGCTGGATCTTCCTGGTATTTCCTTCGTTATGTGGATCCACACAATACAGAAGCTCTTGCAGACCGCAAGAAGATGGAATACTGGATGCCGGTTGACTGGTACAACGGCGGTATGGAGCATGTAACCAGACATATGATCTACTCCAGATTCTGGCATCATTTCCTGTATGACATGGGAATTGTCAATACTCCGGAGCCATATGCGAAACGTTCTGCACAGGGTATGATCCTTGGTTCAGACGGCGACAAGATGAGTAAATCCAAGGGCAACGTTGTTGACCCGCTTGACATTGTAAATGAGTATGGTGCAGATGCACTTCGTACCTACGTTCTCTTCATGGGTGACTACGGCGCAGCTGCTCCGTGGAACGACAGCTCCGTAAGAGGCTGCAAGCGTTTCCTTGAGAGAGTTGCAGGACTGACCGATATCATGACAGAGGAGCCGGCAGCCAAGGATATGGAGGTTAAGATCCATAAGGCAATCAAGAAGGTATCCTCCGATATCGAGGCTATGAAGTTCAACACTGCAATTGCCTGCCTGATGACTCTTATCAACGAGATTTATGCAGTTGGCAAGATCAGCAAGGATGACCTTGTAATCTTCATCAAGCTCCTTTGCCCGTTTGCACCTCATCTTTGCGAGGAAATCTGGGAGACCATCGGCGGAGAAGGCTTACTTTCCCTTTCCAAGTGGCCGGAATATGAAGAGAGCAAGACTGTAGAGGACTCCATAGAAATCGGTGTCCAGGTCAACGGTAAGGTTCGTGGAACCATCGTAATCCCGAACGGCTGTGCGAAAGAGGAAGCTCTTGAGCTGGCGAAGAAGGACGAGAGAGTAGCTTCCTTCTTGGAAGGCAAGACTCTTGTAAAAGAGATTTATGTACCGAATAAGATCGTAAACTTTGTTGCGAAATAAAGATTACTGGAATAGAGAAACTCTCCACTGAATGATCGGTGGGGAGTTTTTTGAATTACAGCAGTTATCTTCAAATAAAAGAATAAAAGACTATCTTATAAAGGAAGATCAGTGGTCAGATAATATGAAGACTGACGGCACACTTGGAAAATTATAGCCAGAGAAAATGCAGAGATAGTCCACTGCTGGCTATAGAAGTATATAGAAAATGCATAAAACGATTATGACTGTTTTAAGAAATTAAACGCCTGCTCATAATGGAGAATGCGGTTTTTTTGATTTTCCAATAAGGTGGTTCGCTTTAATTCAATGGCAATTGTGTAATCTACAAGTTCTTTTCCAGTGCAGTCGAGAAGACGATATTTCTCGATAAGCTGCTGTTCGGAGATGGATTGAACATCGACAGCTGTAGTCGCTCTTTCTTCTGTTAATCCTAACAGGTAATCGGTAGAGACATGAAAAAGCTGCGACATCTTTATAAGAAATGGAAAGCCTGGTTCCCGAATGTCCATTTCGTAATTGCGCAAAGTGTTGGCAGGAATGCCAAGCTCGGCAGCGAAAGCGTCGCGATTGCGATAACCATGTTCTTTACGCAGCTGCATAAGTCTTTTTCCAAAAGTCATGATAAAAATCCCTCCATTTTCTATTATTGATTGACAAAATCATATAGAATAGATATAATATACTCACCAGAACAGCTGGAAGGTAGATGCTCTCTACCTGATCCTGTTATATTGGGTGTTGACTATTGAGATAGCCGTTCCGCAACTTTCCGAGGGTTAGGACGGCTATTTCTTATGTATGGCGAATTCCAGAATAGAAACAAGTAAAATACCTGCGGTTAAAATAACCATAAATTCTTCATAGGTTGACATAAGTATCACCTCCTCCATAAAACTCGGATGGGTGAGAGCACGTCCCCCAGCTGCTCGGGAAAATATATTAAATTTGAAATACATATATTTATTATATAGAATAATTCAAATTACGTCAATAAAAAATATCCAAATAAGGAATGAAATATATAAAAATATAGATCCTAGTTATATGATAACCATTATGAGAAGAATGATGTATCGTATTAGTGAAAAAGTTGCTAAAAAAAATAAGTGCCTAGCCATCATCAATGGTGAAAGTGTTGGACAAGTAGCGAGTCAAACATTAACAAGCATGAATGTTATCAACAATGTAACTACGTATCCTATTATAAGACCAGTAGCCTGCATGGATAAACTAGAAATAATCGAATTATCAAAACATATTGGCACATATGAAACATCGATATTACCATATGAAGATTGCTGTACCATCTTTTTACCAAAGCACCCAGTTATCAATCCTAAATTAGAAAAATGTTTAAAATATGAAAAAACATTTGACTATGATAAATTAATTGATGAAGCCATTGACAACATGGAAACAGTTAAGTTGGATAACCATATTGATACACTTGATTTATAACATACAAAAATTACCAACACATATATAGTATGAATTGTTAAAATTTTCACATTCTATTAATGTAGGAGGTGAAAAACGATGAACAATAGTAAATTAAACGTTCCAGGAGCTAAAGGTGCTATCGAAAGAATGAAATATGAAATAGCTAATGAATTTGGTGTTAACTTAGGACCAGATGCAACTGCAAGAGCTAATGGTTCAGTTGGTGGAGAAATTACTAAACGCTTAGTTAAATTAGGACAAAACCAAATAAGTGGAAGTAACTATACTCAATCTAAGTAAGTTTAAATAAATTAAGAATAGAATCTTATCTATTCTTTTTTTCTTTTTTAAATAAAAAAAGCAGAGCTTATTACTAAACTCTACTATAGAACTCTACGATTAATGCTTCGTTAATATCGGCATTTAATTCACTACGTTCTGGATGTCTTAAATAAGTACCTTGCTTTTTAGCTTCATCATAAGAAATAAAATCTACTCTCTTTGGAGCATTAGCAAGAGCTATCTCAACACCACCGTGATTTGCAGAATTATCTTTTAAACCAATTACATCACCAACATGAACTCTATAAGATGGAATATCAACCTTCTTACCATTAACAGTAATATGTCCGTGATTAACTAATTGTCTAGCACCTCTCCTTGTGCTAGCAAAACCAATACGATATACTAAATTATCAAGTCTACTCTCTAATAATTTAAGTAAATCTTCACCATGAACTCCCTTAAGCTTACCAGCATCATCAAAAGTTCTTTTGAATTGCTTTTCAGTTAAACCATAAATAAATTTAACTTTTTGCTTTTCTTGAAGTTGAAGTGAATAGTTAGATGGTTTTCTTTTTCTATCTTTTCCGTGCTGACCTGGACCATAAGGTCTCTTAGCCATATCTTTACCACTTTCTAAGATAGAGAAATTAACACGACGAGCTCTTTTGTTATTTGGGCCTGTGTATCTAGCCATAGTCTTCCTCCTTTTAAAATACTATTTAGAGATTTCTTTAATAACAGTAGGGTGTTTATCATTGTACTTTCCTTTGTGCAGCTACAAATTACTTGTATCATAACACATTACATTATTTAAAGAAACGCTGCCAAATGCATAAGTATTATATAAAATAATTATGAAGTTGTCAACAAAAATATGTTTAATTTAGAAAAAAAGTATCCACAGTTATGTAGATAAGATATTTTAAACAAGTATTTTATTAAATGCTTTTGCTATTGCTTTTTAATTCATTACTCTTTTCATCATAATAAAAATGTCTTTCAAAAATTTTTTTGTCAAAAAAAGTGTAAAATGTGTGTAAAATTAAAAAAAATGTCGAAATAATATGCTATACTTAATACAACATAACATGAGTGTAGACAACACCTGATTATGATTACAGGATTGATAAGTGAAAACAAATATCAATTCTAAAAAACTTTACATTAAATATAAGGAGGTTTAAATGAAAAAGATATTTAATAAGTTTACAAAATTGTTGTTAACATTTATTTTATTATTTTCAGACATTGCACCCCTAGCCAAAGTATTTGCGGATTTAAATCCTAGTTTAACCATAAAAGCATCTACTTCACTAGAAGGTGAATATGATGAAATAAAAAATAATACCACTTACACATTTGATCAAAGTACTAATATAGATAATTATTACTTTAAATTAAATGGTAATTCATTTGAAGAAAGTGAAAACTATTTAATAAAAACAGATATTAATTTCTATGGAGAGTGGGATAAAGATAATGTTCATGACACAAAAAAAATAATTGATTTCAAAAAAGGATTATCTCTTAACCAAGGAATTAGCAAAATAATACCATATGATTATCTTTCTTCTGCAAATGGTATATATGAAGTTAACTTATCCATTTACAAAACAAGTGATATTACCTTAAATGGAGAAAATTTAAGTAACAAAACAGATCTCGAATTAGAAATATTAAAAGAACAATTAGAGAAACTAGATATGAGTGAATATCAAAAAGTTACAAATAACAGCTTTAAAATTGAAGTTATCAATTTTAAAAGTGGACTAATCATTGATAAAGTAACATATCCAAGTGGTGAAGAAGTATATAAGAACGATAACATTTATGAAATAGATAATACTATTGACTCAAATATTGATATTAAATTTCATTATGAAGTAGGAAATTTAAATGAAAAAGAAACATATTATTTTAATATTTATATAAATGGCTATCTTGTAGACACTTATTCTCATTTAACTACACAAATTATTAAAACTAATAACATAGTAAACATAGATAATTTAATAAATGGTAATTATAACATTGAACTAAAATTATATGATAGTAAAGATAATTTAGTAGAAAATGATACCATTGAAATAAATTCTAAAAATTCTAGTGTAACTGATTTAAATGAATATTTTATCTTGGATGAAGAAACATTAAAAGACATTAACAAATTAAGAACAAAATTAATTAATTATAAAGCTTTAAATGAAGAAGACAAAAATATCTTAAATGAAGAATTAAAAAATAACCTAGATACATACGTAGATAAAATTAATAATTTATCTTTAGATGAATACTTGAATACTCTCAATAGAGATCTAACAATAGATTCATATTACCGAGTAAAAGACAACGAGATAAGCATTATCTATGGATTGGATGGCACATTTGATAAAGATTTACTTATCAGTAACCAAGTCCTAGTAAGTGAGTTTAAAGAAAAATTCCCTAACATTCTAATATCCGTTTATAGAAAAAATGGTGAACTTGCCAGTGATGATAACTATCTAGAAACAGGTATGAAAGTCTTAGCAAATTATAATAGCCTAATAAATGAATATTACTTAATTATTCGTGGTAATGTTATTAGTGAAAATGGTATGATAACTATAGAAGACATAAGAGAAATGGTTTCTCTCGGACTAGGAATATCTACTCTAGGTGATGAGTATTACCTTGCCAGTGATGTTAATCAAGACAATAAAGTTGATATCTTAGATGCTACTGAGAGCTATTACATCTTAAAGAATCAAGATAACATAGATACATTCAATGATTATGAAAAACCAACCTATCAAACTGAAAATAAAATAATTACAAAAATTACAAGTAATAAAAACAGTTTAAGAGTAGGAGATACATTTAAAATAACTCTAAAAATAGAAAATTTAACAGAAAATGCTATCAATGGTATTCAAGGTATCCTAGCATTCAATAATAATTTAATAAAATGCAAATCAGTAAGTATCCATGATAACTGGTTAGGAAACATCAACGTTATTAATGAAGATAACTATGGGGAATTTATGTATCTTGGAGATTCTACTAGTATTGATGGTAACTTTATAACATTTACTTTTGAAGCCTTAAAAGAAGGAAGTGCAACCGTTAAAGTAACAGACTTACTCATGGCTTTAAATGGAGTTTCTAAAGAATTAGAAAATAAAGAAACCAACTCAGTATTAATTAACATTGCTAGACCTTTAGATAATGATGCTAGAATCAAAGAACTTAAATTTGATAAAGGAACATTAAATAAAACATTTAATAAAGAAATCGCTAATTACATTTTATATGTTGATTATTTTGAAGATACAATTAATATCAATGGTATATTAGAAAGCCTTCATGCTACCACCAGTGGTTTCAAAGAGTATAAATTAAACAGTAACAAAACAATTATCCCTATCACAGTAATTGCTGAGAATGGTAATACTAAAACATATACTATTGAAGTAATTAAAATAGATAGAAGAAGTAACAATACTAACTTAAAAGAACTTACTATTGAAGGCATAGATATTGAATTTGATAAAGACAAACTAGAATATAACATAGAAGTAGATTACACAGTTAAAAGACTAGATATCAATGCAATTGCAGAGCACATAAAATCAGTCGTAGTTATTGAAGATTCTAATCTAGAAGTAGGACAAAACAAAATAATCATTAAAGTAAAAGCTGAGAATGGTGATACCAAAGATTATATTTTAAATGTTACTAGAAAAAGTGAAGCAAAAAAAGATATTACTAAAAATGAAGAAGTAAAAGGTAATAATTCAAGATTACTCCTAGTCATCTTAATTATAGCCACGATTAGTTTCTTATTATACTTAATCTTCAAAGATAATGATAATGATAAAGAACCAAAATATAATCTAAAAGAAAAAGAGAACAAAAAAGATAGTAAGGAACAGAATAATAATAACAATACAAATGATAAAAAGAAAAATAAGAAGTGATAAACAACACTTCTTTTTTTATGAAAAAATGACAAATTTTACAAAAATAATAAATTATTATAATAAAATAGGGAAAACTATGATAGAATTTAATTATATGAGGTGATTATCGTGTTAAAGATTTTTAAAAATGATGATAAAGAAAAAATTAACTACGAAAAACTAAACGAAATCATTAAAATATTAAATGTTATGTTAAAAATCGTTTTTGTTTTAGTAATCGTTCTTGTTTTATATGTATCTACAAAAGTTTTAGCCGAGTGGGGTGTATTTAATTTTATTAGTAATATCTTAACTGTCATATCGCCACTTTTTATAGGTATTTTTATCGCCTGGTTATTAAATCCAATAGTAAATAAACTAAACAAAAAAGGAGTTAACCGCGTCCTAGGAACAATATTTACCTACATTGTCTTCCTAGTAATAGTTTATCTTATCATGTCCTCACTAATCCCAATTTTAGCAGATGAAATCAACTCATTTGTTAAAAGTGTTCCCAGTTATTTAGATAGTTTAAAAGGGTACACTGATAATATCTTTGATAAACTTTCTTCCCCTAACTTTGATATAACTTCAACAAAATTAGATTTCTACAAACAAATAGAAACTTTAGTAACTGACTTCACAGCAAAATTACCTGCAACGCTAGTAAATACTATTAAAACATTTTTCTCAACCCTATGGAGTTTTGTAATTGGAATGATTATTGGTTTATACTTACTATTTGATTTTGATAACTCAATTAAAAAAATTATTTCGTTTATCCCAAAAAAATATCAAAGAACAATAGACGATATTTGTTCAAGAATGGATACAACCTTAAAAAACTTTGTACAAGGAACCCTTATTGATGCATCAATTATTTTCTTCTCTTGTGCTATAGGCTTTTGGTTTGCAGGATTAAAAGCACCATTACTATTTGCATTATTTTGTGCAGTTACTAATATTATTCCTTATATTGGACCTTACATCGGTGCGACTCCAGCGGTCTTAGTAGGATACGCCCAAGGACCTCTTGTAGGAACAGTTGTCCTCATTGTAAACATTGTTATCCAAGGAATTGAAGGTAATTTCATCCAACCGCTTGTAATGAGTAAAACTATGAAATTACATCCAGTAACTATCATCGTAGGCTTGTTAGTATTTGGCTATTTCTTTGGTATATTAGGAATGATTATTTCTACTCCAATCATCTCACTATTAAAAGTCCTTTTTGTCTTTATAAATGAAAAATATAAATTAATTGAAATAGAGGAGTAATATTATGAAACTAGAACACTTCCAAACATATAAAGAAGTATATAAAATAGAAATAGAAAAATTACTTACTTATTGCAAAACAATATACCGACTTGAAATAGAACACAAGAATAAAATTAATAAACAAATTATAAGAAACAAAAAAGATAAAATTAAATCAATTGAAGCAGACGTGAATATGTTAAGAGATAAAATTAGCAATCTTGATACATTATATCGTTTCATAAATGGAGAACCATTTAAAGTAGAACAATTAAAAACCATTATCGAAGATAAAGAAATTATCAAAAATGATATACTACATGAAATAGTAGATTTAATCAAAGAAAAAATAGATATCATTACAACTCTTGATTTAGAATTAAAAACTCTTGAATTAAATAAAGAAATATATATTGAAGAACTAACAAGTGATTTTAAAAACCTAACTAAAGTCAATAGGGAATAATTTTACTTGTTTTTCTTGTTTAATAAAAAAAAATATGATAAAATGTTATTAGGATAGTGGTATTATGAAAAGTATTGAACCAATAATATTTTTAATATGTGGCAAAGCAAGACAAGGCAAAACAACACTAAGTAACCTAATTGCCTCATATTATCAAGAACATAATCTCAAAGTAGTTAACACTTCGTTTGCGAAGTACTTAAAGTATTATGCCAAAGAAATAAAAGACTATAACCTTACCGATAGTGATAAATATCGCTCATTTTTACAAGAACTAGGTAATTTTATTCGCATTGATATGAATAAAGAATGCTTCTTAATAGATAGATTAATTGAAGATATTAATATTTATGCACATTATGCTGACATTATTGTAATTGGAGATGTCCGCTTCAAAAAGGAAATTACTCATTTGAAAAAACATTTTTCAAAAGTAATAACAATTCACATTACAAGACCTAATTTCCAAACTGATTTAACAGAACAAGAACAAAATGATATCAGCGAAATAGATTTAGATAATTATACTGACTATGATTATAAAATAGTAAATAATAACTTAGAAAACTTAGAAAAAGAAACAAAAAGAATATGTATAGAGGTGGAAAATAAATGGAAAAAATAAATATTTATAACATCTGTAATGAATACATCAAAAATCAAACAAAAAATCATTACTTTAGCATTCCTTATGATAACAAAGTAAACCTTGTTACAAATGTCAAAGAACTAGATAATGATCTAAAAATAAACAGTATCACCATAATGCCTGTAATCATAAAAAAAGAAACTGATTATGAATATAACGACTTACTAATAATTTCTAACACTCATGAACAACTATCAAGCATATATGACATTTTAACCAATGATGAATACTTTGATTTAGACCCAGATAGGTTAATATTTCACCTTGATGAATTACTATACAATAGCTCGAATGCCTTATTACAAGAAGTAAGAAATAAGAAAAACTTTATTTTAAAAAAAATCCTAGCGAACACGGTTATTTATTACGACCGTGGAGAAAAATATGGAAACGTTTTAGACAAACATAAAATAGAACCAAATCAAAGATACATAGTTTTAGGGGAAACAAATCAAGATTTAGTTTACTTATATCTAAACAAAATATCTATAGCTATGAATAAAATAGATGACACCTATCAAAGTGAAATATATGCCCATCTTATAACCAAACTAGAAAGTATCTGCCAAAGACCATATCTAGGGCAAAAAGAAATTAGAAGAATTGTAAAAAATATTAAAATACTTCCTTTTCTAATTTCAATGGATTACGAGGAAGAAGGAGATTTACTAATCAAACAAGCACTCAAAGATGGCATAGGTCTTTGTATTAACCACCCGTTTCTTCAAGAGCTTATCAATACATCCATAGACGATTTCAAGAAAATATATCCATTAATTAAAATAAATAACACTAAAATAAAACATAAAATAAATAACATCGAAGCAAAATCACAAAAAAACATCCTAGAAGCCCTTGCAGAGATTAAAGCCCAAAAAAATAAAAAAATCTTAGATAAAGCAACCCTTTTCACACTTTATAATAAACATGATATGCCTATAGAATTAATCTACGAATGTGCTAAGGAAAATAACATAATAGTAAACATTGATGAATTCAATCGTCTTAAAAACATAAAAAACAACTACGAAGATATTAATCTTTTTGCTCCTGAAATAGCATCATTTAAAACACAAGATACCTTTGTAGGCTATGATAAATTAGGTTTAGAAACTAAAGTGATCGCCATCTTTAAAGATAACAAAAAAGTAAATGAATTAGAAAGTGAAGGCTATATTATCCTAGAAGAAAATCCCTTTTACGTCAGCAACGGAACTCAAGAATCAGACACAGGATACATCAAAAATGATCATGTTAAAATAGAAGTATTAGACGTCATCAAATCAATAAATAACCAAAGCATTATTAAAATTCGTATCTTAGAAGGAACACTATATAATAAAGATACTGTTTTAACCCATGTTCTAAATTCCAAAAGAAAAAACATAAACAAAAACCATACTGCCTTACATTTACTTGAACATGTCATAACTACCATGCTAGGTAATAGCATCACTTCAAAAATGACAAAAGCAACACCAAAAACATTTAGATACGACTTTGAATACAAAGGCAAGCTAAGTGATGAAATAATTATTAAAATAGAACAAAGAATAAATGAAGAAATAAAAAAAGGCTATGACATAAAAAGAACGATTATCAACCAAAAAGAACTACCAAAACTCAAAAATCTTCATAAAGATGGTTCATACACTACTGATGAAGTAAAACTCATAACTATTGGTGATACAAACATAATATGTGATGGTACATTTGTAAACAATACGAGTGAAATATCAAAAGTAGCCCTTTCGCTAGTGGAAAACAAAGGCCTAAACACATACCGTATTGAAGGAGCTGTTGACAATAACATTTATCCTATCCTATTTTCCAAAATAAAGCCATACAATAGTGAAATGCTAAAACTATTATCCAAAGCCAAAACCATCCTAGATAAAGCAAAACTAATGAACATCAAACTGAATTATAGTATTAACATTGATAACTCTAAACCCACTAGTTATGCAGATATCGTATTCAACAAAAATGAATTATCTTTAGTACAAGAAAAAACATCATTATTAGAAAAATCATTCTTTCTAGCTCAAAAAGAAAACGCTCTAAATAACATTGATCTATTTTTAAATGAAAAAGTTACTTATAAAGATTTAAACATCATCATAGCCATCACCGAAGGATATGATAAAGAAATATTAAGAATCATCATCGATGCATTAGCTAATAGATTAGATAATTATTTTATCTTACTAGCAAATGTTGATAATAGTTCTGTTAACTTCCTATGCAGTACTAACTCAACAAGCGAACTTATTCATTGTGGAGAAATAGTAAACAGTGTCTCTATTAAAACTGGAGGCAATGGAAATGGCAGCAAATACTTTGCCCAAGGTGGTGGAAAAGATATAACCAACCTAGTTAAAGAACTAGAATTAATTAAAAAAAGAATATTAAGTATCTAAAAAAAGAACAAATTAGTTCTTTTTTCCTATATATTCCTCATATGTCAAATTATTATCATGCAAGTATGTAGCCACATCAACCCCCAAATACCTAATATGCCATGGCTCAAACATATAACCAGTAATATTCTCTTTTCCCTTAGGATATCTCAAAATAAACCCATACTTATACGAATTATTAATAATATAATTATATTCATCACTACCATCTTCTATAAACTCACTACCATTACTAATATCAATAGCCAGCCCTAACTGATGTTCACTATAACCTGGTCTAGCCGAATAAGTATCAGCCTTATCCATACCATCCTTTTTCACATAATGATTATATAAATTATTTTGATAATTATAACTGCGGTAAGTAGAACCCGCCTTAATAGTAATACCAAGTGCCATCGCCTCAGCACACATCTCCTCAAATGGCTTAACTGCATAACTCTTAAGATACAACTTTTTAGTAGAATAATTACTACTAATCAACTCCAAATCACTAGGTACAAAATCCTTATCCAAATAATAATACTTATTTACCAAAACTAACATATCATTACTATCACTAATCAAAGAAGTATTAGTATAAAAATCATAATCCAAATTAACATTCACATAAGTAACAACATCCTCAGTCTTTAAATCATCATGCTTTTTCCTATAATCAATATATCTAGACAAATAATTCTCATTAAAATAAGATAACTTTAAATAATCAAATATATCCTTATTATAATCCTCTTTTATAATCAATTTAACATTATCATCGCTAAGAGATTTAAACAAAGTATTAACCTCGCTACTAGAATAACCCAAATCCAACAAAGCATTAACATCTAAAATAAAATCCTTATTATCAACATAATCAATTTCTAAATAATTATCTAAGTACTTTGAAACATAATAATTATCATTAAGAGCAACCTCTAAAGTCTTAGAATACTTATTGGCCTTTAAGACTTCCTTATAGATGTCCTTCTCTCGAAATATAGAAATAACCCTATCACTATAATTAAGTTTTTCTAACTTTTTATCACCATCTTGAAAATTAATTAATATAATTAAAGTAGAAATAACAAGTAACATAAAAAAACCAATAATAATTCTTCTTATTTTCATAATACCATCCTTATAAATATTATACACTAAAATTGGAAAAAATACTTGCAAATAATAAAAAGTATGGTATAATTAACTTAATTTTACAGTTATTAGTATTTGAAATGACCAAGTAGTAAATAAAATATTATTATAGAGAGTTTATGTATGGTGGAAATAAACAAATATTTATCTTACGAATTACACATTTCTAGCTAATCGGTTAAAACCGTTAAAAAAATAAGAAATAAATAAGGTGGTACCACGAGATTTTCGTCCTTTGGTAGCATCTTTTTATATTAAGGAGGAGAAAAAAATGAAATTATTTGACGAATTAAAATGGAGAGGTTTAGTAGATAACATTACCAGTGAAGAACTCATTGATAAAATCAACGAAGGAGGATTAACCTTTTATATTGGCATAGACCCAACTGCAGACAGCCTTCATATTGGACATTACTCAAGTGTCATTGCCATGACCAAAAGATTACTTGATGCTGGACATCATCCTATCATTATCGCAGGTGGCGGAACTGGTCTAATCGGTGATCCAAAACCAAATTTAGAAAGACCAATGATATCTAAAGAAGCTGTTTTAAAAAATATAGAAGGAATCAAAAAACAATTGGACAAAATCTTAGGAACTGATATCAAAATTATCAACAATGCTGACTGGTTATTACAAATGAATGCCATTGACTTCTTAAGAGATTATGGAAAACATTTTAACATCAACTATATGCTAAGTAAAGACACCGTTAAAAGAAGACTAGAACTAGGCATCACCTATACCGAATTTTCATACATGATACTTCAGTCAATAGACTTTCTAAAATTATATGAAAAATACGGAGTAACACTACAAATTGGTGGTCAAGATCAATGGGGCAACATCACATCAGGATTAGAATTAATTAGAAAAATACATGGCATTGATACCAAATGTTATGGTATGACCATGCCTCTAATCACCAGAGCCGATGGCACTAAGTTTGGAAAAAGTGAAAGTGGCAAATCAGTTTGGCTCGATGCAACCAAAACAAGTCCTTATGAAATGTACCAATTCTTCGTAAATACCGAAGATAGCAAAGTAATAGAATATTTAAAAAAATTAACATTCCTAAATCCAACTCAAATAGATGAATTAGAAAGAAGTCTAAAAGAACATCCAGAACAAAGACTAGCTCAAAAAGCCTTAGCAGAATCAATAATCACTTTCGTTCATAGCAAAGAAGATTATGAAGAAGCCGTTAAAATAACAGAAGCCTTATTCAATAATGAAATAAAAAAACTAAATGCCAAACAAATCGCGGAAGCATTTCAGGATTTTGATATTAAAAAAATAGAAATAGGCGAATCCCTAGTAGACTTATTAATTCGTCTTGGCGCCTCACAAAGTAAAAGAGAAGCCAGAGAATTTATCACAAATGGAGCTATTACCATAAATGGTGAAAAATATACCGATGTACTTACTACTATAAATGACGATATGTTTATCTATAACTATCTAATTATTAAAAGAGGTAAAAAGAACTACTACATTGCTAGCAAATAAATAATACATATTGTACTTATCTATAAAAAACAATGAAAAAAAGTAAAAAATCAAAATATGTGCCAAAAAATAGCCTATTTTGATTTCTTATTAGTTAACATTAAGAAATTAGCCAAAATAATATATTACAATAGCATTAACAAAGCGGTAACATACTTACTGCTGAGTAGCAAAGGAAGGTAATATATTATGTTCGTAGGACAAAGACTAAAAGCATTGAGAAAAGAAAAAGACTTATCACAGCAAGCACTAGGAGATGCTCTAGGTATCACGAAAGTATCAATATGCGGTTACGAAAATGGTACAAGAATACCCAGTCTAGAAACATTTGTTATGCTAGCGGACTTCTTTGGAGTAACCACCGATTACTTTTTAGGTAGAGAAGTTTCAGTCATTCATGAAGGCGAAGGCGAATATGTTGGTTCAATATCACAAGATGATATTAAAATTCAAAAAGAACTAAGAAAATATACAGAATTATATAATCAATTAATTCAAGATCCCAAAAGAACGGTTAGTTTAATTAATAAAAAAATGCAAATGATTAAAAAAAGCAAATAATGAAACGAATAAACAAAAAATTATTTGTTTTTTTCTATTTTTGTTTTATAATAGATATATCTATATGAAAGGACTGATAATATGTTAGATATTAAAGATTTATATGAAAAAGATTATTTAGGAAAAGAAGTAGAAATATGTGGTTGGATAAAGAATCACCGCAAACAAGCTAATATTGGCTTTATTGATATGTATGATGGTACAACTATTAATACCTTACAAGTTGTTTATGACAATAATTTATCTAATTTTGATGAAATAACAAAATTTAAAATAGGTTCAGCAATTAAAGTTGAAGGAGTTATCAATGCCTCACCAAAAGAAGGACAACCATTCGAACTACAGCTTACAAGCATTACCTTATTAGGAGACTGCCCAGATGATTATCCTATTCAACCAAAAAGACATACAAGAGAATTTTTAAGAGACCAAGCCTATCTAAGACCAAGAACAAACTTATTTCAAGCCGTATTTAGAGTAAGAAGCGTCGCGGCTTATGCAATACATAAATACTTTCAAGAAAGAGGATATGTTTACTTCCATGCTCCAATAATAACAGGAGCAGACTGTGAGGGAGCAGGCGAAATGTTTCAAGTAACAACTCTTGATTTAGACAAAGTAGCATCTCTAGGCAAAGTAGATTATAGCAAAGATTTCTTTGGAAAAAAAACATCATTAACAGTATCGGGTCAATTACAAGGAGAAACATTTGCCTTAGCATACAAAAAGATTTATACATTTGGGCCAACATTTAGAGCCGAAAACTCAAATACCAAAACTCATGCTGCCGAATTTTGGATGATTGAACCAGAAATAGCCTTTTGTGATTTAGAAAAAGACATGGATATCATGGAAGAAATGTTAAAATACATTACCTCATATGTTCTAGAACATGCTTCATACGAAATGAAATTCCTAGACACATATGTTGAAAAAGGATTAATAGACAAACTAACTAAATTAATTAATTCTAAATTTACAAGAATTGACCATGAAGAAGTAATCTCTATCCTAAAAAAAGCTAACATCAAATGGGAATTTGAACCAGAGTATGGCGAAGATATTGCCAAAGAACACGAAAAATACATCACAGAATACTTTAATGGTCCAGTATTTATCAAAAATTGGCCAAAAGATATCAAAGCATTTTATATGAAACAAAATGCAGATGGTAAAACTGTTGCCGCAGTAGACCTAGAAGTACCGGGTGCCGGAGAATTAATGGGTGGTTCTCAAAGAGAAGAAAACTATGATAAACTAGCAAAACGTATGGAAGAATTAAACATGCAAAAAGAAGGTATGGAATGGTACATGAATCTAAGAAAATTTGGTGGATGTGTTCACTCAGGCTTTGGTATGGGCTTTGAAAGATTACTAATCTACCTAACAGGGGTTGAAAACATAAGAGATGTTATTCCATATCCTAGAACTCCAGGAAATTGTGAGTATTAATATGAAGTATTACTTCATTGGTATAAAAGGTACAGGAATGTCAGGATTAGCTTGTATCTTAAATGATTTAGGAAACACAGTAATCGGTTATGATGATTACAAAGAGCATAAATTTACTGAAAACGAATTAGAATTAAGAAACATAAAAATATATAATGATAGTTCCTATCAACTAACTAATGAAATCGTTGTATACTCAGCAGCTTTAGATGAAAATCATGTTGAATTACAAAGAGCCAAAGAAAAAAATTTAAAAATATTAAAATACAACGAAATGCTAGGAGAAGTAACTAAAAAATTTAAAACTATAACCATAAGTGGTTGCCATGGCAAAACAACAACCTCGAGCATGTTAAGTCATGTTATCGACAACATTATTGGATGCAGTTACCTAATAGGTGATGGAACAGGTAAATCAAACAAAGAAAGTGATTACTTTGTCATTGAAGCTTGTGAATATAAAAGACATTTTCTTGCCTATCATCCATATATGTCAGTAATAACTAACATTGAATTAGAGCACACAGACTATTATAAAGACATAAATGATATGGTTGATGCCTATCAATCTTTGCTTAATAACACTAAGTTTAAAACCGTATTATGTGGTGATGATAAACTAGTAAGAAAACTAACAACCCATATAGATACCATGTACTATGGACTTAATGATAATAACGATATAATTGCTAAAAATATTAGTTACTATAAAGATTATACCTGTTTTGATGTATATATAAATGATATATTCTATGGAAACATTAAAATAAAACTTGCTGGAAATCATATGGTATTAAATACCCTTGCCGTAATTGGCATATGCAATAACTTAGGACTAAACAAATATGACGTCATAGAACAACTAGAAACTTTTACTGGTGCAAAAAGAAGATATCAAATAAAAGAAATAGAAAACACAATTATCATAGATGACTATGCCCATCACCCAACAGAAATAAAAGCCACAATTGAAGCTACAAGAAACAAATACAAAGATAAAAAAATAATAGCCCTATTCATGCCAAATACCTATTCAAGAGTAAAAGACTTTTATAAAGCATTTGCGGATAGACTAAACAAAGCAGACTATGTATACCTTTTTGATATAGCCAAGGGTAGAGAAAATCCAAATGATTTTAAAGGAATAAGTTCTAAATTAATACTAGATAATTTAAACAATGCTGAAATGATAACCTTAAATGATGAACAAAAACTATTAAAACATAAAGGAGATGTCTTATTATTTATGAGTTGCCAAAACATTTATATAATAGAAGAAAAATTAGAAAGATTATTAGGTGATAAAGTTGGAAAAGAAAATTAAAATAATTATGGTAAGTATAATATTATTAATTCTAATAATAGCTCTAATCGTAACAAATGCTCCAAAAAAAGAAAAAGAAAAAGAAAAAGATAAAAATACTTATGTCTGTACTTATACACAAAATGTAGCAGAAGTAGATATTATTACAACATATTATGTTCATTTTGATAAAGAAAATATTAAAACTATAGACGTAAATAAAATCTATAAAGGAAATACTACCAAAGCCAAAGATGGTATTGCAAATTATAGATATATAATTGGAGTAGAAACAGAACAATATAGTAAATATCCAGGCATAAAAACAAAAATAAATAAAGACAGCAAAAAAGAATATAATTATACATATACCTTCGATGTAACTAAAATAGATGAAAACCTAGCATCATTATTTGGAGTCCATACTACTGTAAACGAACAAAATGAATATTTTAAAACTAACAATTATGTTTGTGAATAAAAAAAACTACAAAATAAATAAAAAAGTTAAGAATTAGTATTTATTCTTATCTTTTTTTATGCTATAATTTAATATGATAGATTTACTATACACAAATTTAACTATTTACCGAAAGGATGTTAATTATGAATAAATATTTTAAATATATACTACTCACTATTTCCTTATTTTTTGTTGGAAGTATGAAAGTTGAGGCTGGCTTGATTTCTGGTGGCAAAAGAGTAACGTGTGATTACATAACCCCTTCTGGGAAAAAAATATATTTAGCAACAGAAGATGGTGGTAAAACATGGTATGCTGACACTTCCGTAGCCGGCTTGGGACTTAAGTTAAATCCATTTAGTTTAGCAAAATCCGAATTGGATGTAGTAGATGGCTTAAGTACAAATGGTGCCAATTGTGAAGAAGTTCAAAAATCAGATATAAAAGAAAATGATGTTAAGATGAAGTATAATAATGTGGTGTTTACAAAAGATTTTGTTGAAAAAGTAAATAGCATTTCTTTTGGAAAAAAGATTGTAAAAGATAAGATGACACAAAGAAAATACAAAGCAACAGGAAGAAGCCAATAAAGCATCCATCAAAGAACAAGCGTTGAAAGATGCCCAAGGCGGTAATAGTGTTCCAATAAAACCACAAAATCCAGGGACCACATCCTGCCAGAGTTTATTTGCAGGGTTAGAAGACGAATTAAAAAAAATATTTAACGCTATCAAAATTGTAGTACCAATTCTTGTAATAGTATTTTCATCACTTGACTTTGCCAAAGCGATATTTGGTGGAAGCGATGATGATGTAAAAAAATCACAAATAAAATTTGTAAAAAGATTAGTTGTAGCGTTTGTCTTCTTCTTACTTCCAACTCTAATGGCATTTGCTATGGGTATTATGGATGTAATATATAATGGTGGCAATTTTGATTGTCTAATATTAAACTAAAAAAGGAGATGTTATTATGCTAGGTATATTTAATTCTAACTTAATTAATATTCTTGACAATGCTGCCTTAAAATCTATAGGAACATTTATAAAAGATGCCCTACGTTCTGTTGCAGCAGCATTAGATTCATTAATTTATCAAGTTGTAGCTTTCTTATACAAGCTATTCTTCTTTGTATCAAGCACAGAAATTTTTCAAAATGATGCTGTTAAAAATGTATCAAAGAACTTTCAACTTTTAGTCGCTGTAGTCGTAATGTTTTCTTTGTCTATTTCACTAGTTAATTACATAGTAAATCCCGATAATATGAAAAGCGGTAAAGTACCTGCAAGTAAACTAGTGACTAAAGTAATTACTTCTTTAATACTATTACTTACTATAAATATAGTTTTTGCAACAGCATATAGATTACAAAACGCTATCATTGAAAATAACTTTGTAGGCAAATTAATATTAGGAGACAAAGCACAATCATTTAATGTTGAATCTATGGGCATGAGTTTTTCTAAAAGTATATTAAGTGCTTTTATAACTGACAATCCTAATAAGTCAGGAAGTGTACCACAATATAATATACAAGATGCAAATGATTTATTTAACAATATTTTAACCAAAGAAAGTCAATTTCATTATCTAACTGATTTTATTAATGATAAAGATGACCAAGGAGAATACGTTTTAAATTATAATGCATTATCAATACCGGTAGGATTATTCATTAGTTATATTTTACTTACATATGTTGTTGGCGTTGGCGTAAGAACAGTGCAATTATTCTATTTACAAATTATAGCACCAGTTCCAATATTATTCTACGTTTTACCAAATGGCGATGATAAATTAAAAAAATGGACACAGCAATGTATAACCACATATCTAGATTTATTTATTAGACATTTAATTATATATTTAACAATATTCTTATGCTCTAATCTATTGTCAACAGATGGAACGTTTATAATTCCATCAGGGGCAGAAGATTATAAAAACTGGATAATTTTAGCTCTAGTAATAGCGATAATGTTGTTTGCTAAAAAAGCTCCTGATTTAATTAAAGAACTATTCCCAGCAACAAGCAAAGCAAGTGGCGACTTTGGGTTAAATTTAGGAAAACAATTCAAAGGAACTGCAGCAGGTGCCGTATTAGGAGCTGGTGTTGGTGGAATTGCAGGAGCAGCAACAGGTCTACTAAGTGGAGGCGGTATTGGAGGCATGATAGGAGGCTTTAATCGTGGAGCATATGGCGGACTAAGAGGCAAAAAACTTAGTGATACAATGTCAAAAACAAAGCAATACGGAAACATGAGAAGAGATCAAGGCATAACTGGATGGGATAGAATGGGAGCCAACATGAGAAATACATTTGGTGTACAAGATCGCTTATCTGGATATGAAAGGCAAATATCAAACTATGATAAAATAGCTAAACTTGGTAAATCCATTACTGATAGAGCAAAAACATTAGCATACAAAAACGATACTACTCTAGGTTTTGAATATAATGGTTCGACTATAGGAGGTAGCATTAATCAGTTAAAAGCTTCTATTGACAGTGCTAGAGCTACTGGTAATGATAAATTTAATTTTGGTGGACAAGACTTTAATATTTCTGAAGCAGATAATATGTTAAAACAAGCCGAGAATTTTGCTGCAAATTCTGTCATCAATAGTGGCTCAGATGCTCAAATTAACGCAATGATGGGTAATCTTCAAACAATGGAACCAGACGCTAGAAATGCTTCAGGTGTACGTAAGGCTATATCTAATGCAGAGACTAGCAAAGTACAAATTGAAAATAGTGCAGGTTATGTAAATGCAGTTAAACAAAAACAAGGAAAATAAAAAGGAGTGTGATATTAGATGAACAGTTTCTTAGTTCCGGCAAACTCTAAAAAAGGAACTTTGATATTCAATTTATTTTTACCCGCAGACCTAATAATTTTTGGTACAGGACTATTAATATCTTTAATTCTTTTGGCTGTTAGTGAAACCACCACTGATACAGGCACAGTTTTATTGATTAGTCTGCCAGGAATTATTACAGGTATTTTAGTTGTCCCAATACCAAACTATCATAATGTTAGGACAGCTCTAAAAAGCATCTATCTATTTTATTCAAATAGAAGAAGGTACATATGGAAAGGTTGGTGTTTCTATGAACGATTCATTAAAGAATATGAAGCCGAAAAAGCAAAAAATTAATTCAAAATATACAGAAGACTGGCTACCAATAAAAGCAATAGCCAATGGGACAATTGTCTTAGATAATAACATGAAAGTAACTGGGGTAAAAATCACTCCAAGGAACATCTTTATCTTAGATCAAATTACACAAGAAAATGTTATTGTAGCATTAAAAAATTTCTATAACACACTAGATTTTGAATTTTGGATAATTTCAGCAGATAGACCAGTAGATATATCTGCATACTTAGCACAATTACAACTATTATATAACTCAGTAAATAGTACAGTAATAAGAAAAATGATAATGCAAGACTTACAAAAAGCAAATATGTTCATGGATAACAATGTTACAGATACTGAATATTTCTTATTATTTAAAGAAAAGAATCCTGAAGTAATTCAAAAAAGATTAAGAACAATTATGATGGGACTAGCCAATGCTGGATTAACAGCAACACAAACATCCAATTCTGATCTAAGATCAATTATGGAAAACTTCCTAAATGGAGGAATGAATACTGAATTTGGGACGGTGATTAGTTCATGAATTTAAAATCTCAATTAGCGCCAAAAGGATTACAATTTAATCCATCGGATTTTAACATCAGTGATAAATATGCAACGATATTAACAGTAATATCATATCCTAGATTTATAGGACCAGGATATTTATCAAGTTTAACAAATATGTCAGGTGTAAAAGTAGTAATAAAACATATGCCACTACCATTTTCAGTTCTAGCTAAAATGTTAAATAAAGAAATAGCTGATTTAAAACAAAAATATCAAGATGAACACGATAAAACAATACAAGAAAGAATAAGACAAGATGTTGACTCCCTAGAATACTTTATTCAACAGTTTACCGCAGCCCAAACAAGAACATTTGACTTTCAAATGCACATCATGATAACTGCAGACACTAGAGAGGACCTAGAAATAAAAAAATTAACATTAAAAAATTATTTAGATGCAATGGAATTAAGAGCTATACCATTAAAGTTTGAACAAGAAAGCGTGTTAAAATCAATATTACCAATATTTGATGCTCAACCAATAGAAATGCGTATTGGTACTCCAATGCCATCTCCTACTATGGCAGCCATGTATCCATTCATCTTTGATAGTATAAAAGACACAGGCTTATCAACATTACTAGGAGTAGATTTCTCAGGTGGTGTTATTCTATTTAATCAATTCTTATATCAATTAAAAAAAGAAAACAATAGAAATAATGCCAACATGATTATCTTAGGAACATCAGGAAGTGGTAAATCCACTGCCGCAAAACTATTATTAAGAAGCCATATAAGAAATGGATACCAAATCGTAGCCATTGACCCAGAAGGTGAAATAACAGAAATGACAAAAATGTATGGTGGAGAAGTAGTAGACCTAGGTAAAGGTGGAGAATTTGGCATGGTAAACCCACTAGAAATAGTTATGGATGCCGACGAAGATGAAATAAAATCAGGTTTAGGCTATACTGTATTAACCAAAACTATTCAGTCGTTAAAAGCTTTCATGAAATACTACGATCCAAATATTGAAGAAGATGTCCTAACTTTGTTTAGTGAAGTAGTACAAGATACATATATAAGATTTGGAATCGATTATAATACTGACTTTTCAAAATTTACATCCAAAGATTTTCCAATATTCCAAGATGTATATGCAACAATAAAAGGAAGATTAACTGCCATGACAGAAAAAACTCATGAAAGAGATGTCATGGAAAGGCTAGAATTAAAAATAAGACCATTAACAAGAGAATTAAAATACTATTTCAATGGACACACCTCAATAGAAACATCAAGTGATTTCATAGTATTTAACATAAAAGAATTAATGAATGCTGACGAAAATATAAGAAACGCTTTATTATTTAACGTTCTTAAATTTGCATGGGGTCTATGCTTAAATCCAAATATTAACTCAATAATGTCGGTAGACGAAGCCCATGTATTACTTGGAGCAAGAAATGTTTTAGGAGCTGAATTCTTAGCTCAAATGCAAAGACGTGCTAGAAAATATAATACAGGAACAATTATCATAACACAACAACCATCTGACTTTGCAGCCCCAGATGTTCTAGTACATGGTAAAGCAATATTTGATAATGCCTCTTATTATTTAGTTATGGGACTAAAAAAGCAGGCAGTAGATGACTTAGCAAAATTAATTGACCTAAATGATAATGAAATAGATAGTATTAAAAGATACAGCCAAGGAGAAGCTTTATTCGTATGTGGTAACAGAAGAATGCGTATAAATGTAATAGTTACTGATGAAGAATTAGAATCATTTGGCAGTGGTGGTGGACTATAAAATTCAAACTAAATTAGTATGGTGGTGAAAGAATGAAGTTTTTACATTTTGGAAGTAATAACAATGAAGAAAATAATTCAAAAATAAATGGAATTATAAAAATGCTAAAAAATCTAAAGAAAGCAAAAATAATAAGCATTATTGCTATTGGCTTTGCCTTCGTTCTTTTTATTGCTGTATTTATCTATGTTGTCCTAAAAGTATTTGCCTCTCTTGCCACCTTAAACTCTGTAGAACGTGCTGGAGCAGAACGTTTTAAAGGTGAAACAGATTATGAAAAAAAAGTAATAGAAAGAGACGAATTTTTAAATTTCACTCAATATTTTGATAGTAAAGATGAAAAATTAAAAGAGAACAACGATAAATATTTTGATGCTTTATATGATGCATACGAGTTTTACAAAGAAGAAGAAAATGGTATGACAATTTGGAATAAAATAGGAAGTTTTTTTAGAAAATTATTTCGAAGTAAACGTTCTCAAAAAGCTCCACTTTACCCAGATAAGAGCGATACCAAAATGTATGGTGTTGAAATTGACACAACTCTAATCACAGCCACCCTATATAATAGTAGATATCAATCTGAAATGACTAGAAATGATGAGTTTGATAAAGAATATAGCTATTTTGTAGAAGATGGTAAAGGATATGATCTTCACACTGGCTCATATCGTGATTTTGTCGAAAACAACTTCTTATACGATTCTAAACAATCTCTTGATTCAAAATATCATTTATCACAAACAAAAAAAGCTATAGAAGGTATCGAGGTATTAGCAAAATATCAAATAAAAAGAATTGAGACATACCTTACAATACACCCTGAATATGCTGGAATTTATACTGATACAACAAGGCACATTGAAATTAATATTGTTGATGTTGGAATGGAGAAACAATGTATAGAACGTGTTGGAAATTATGGTTCTGTTTTTGGTCCAGATGAATATTACAATAGAGTTATTCAAGATGCTGGTTATTTTTGGGACTGCGACCCAAAAAAAGATGCAACGTGTAAAAAATGCATGGAAGAATACACTTTAGAAACTTATGATGATGATTTATATTGCTTTGATAATGACCTTACAGAAGTAGGGGATGCTAAAGGTCAATATGGATGTGCGGAAACTAAAGCAGTAAAATATGAAACAAAAGGCGATATTGGAATGGATGCTGAATTACAATATGAATTAGACTGTGAAGGATATAATGAATATTTATTAGGTAATTTACCAACCGATAAAGATGTTGAAATGTTTTGTGGAAAAGATGAGGAATCAGGGAAAGATAATTGTTACTGTGATAGATTTATTGAATCATATTATCATCAATATGTAGATAAAAATGATGTTAAACAAAAAAGAAGAGATATTAGTCAAATAGTATTTGAAACATATAGTTTATATTCGTATTATGAAAATGCTACAATGATATACAATGTTTGTAGTGATAAAGGTGTAGATATAGTAAGTTATCGTGATTTAAGTTGTGAAGGAAAAAGAAAATCAAAATATAAAAATAATATTTATGATGTGATAATAGATTATGATACTAATCCAGAAGTAGATGAAAATTATATAAAAGAATTAATACAAGGAGCCTTAACGGATTCTAAATTTAATGCAGAAATTGCTCAAAAAATTATTGCTGCTGCCATGTCGAAACTAGGCTATCCATACATATGGGGTAAATCATTTGATGGAAATAGTGGAGGAGATTGTAGTGGGCTAGTGTATTATGTATTAAATCAAGCAGGTATAAATATTGATAGAACAAGTGCAAATGGATACTATAATCATTTTAAAAATAATCAAGTGCCACGTTCTGAAATGCAACCTGGAGATCTAATTTTTTGGCACAAAAATGGAGGGAGACCAGACAGATACGTCCACCATGTAGGTATTTATATAGGAGACGGAAAGATTATAGATGCAAGTTCTAATGCGGGAAAAATAGTTGAAAGAAAAATATTCGAAGGTCAAACTTACCAAGTTGTCGGTGTTTCTAGACCATATTAATGAGGTGTAATATATGAAAAAAATATTATTTTTGATTTCAATTATAATGTTAACAGGTTGTTCAGTTGTGTATGAATTGAATATAGACAATAAAAATTCATACAACGAAAGAATAAATTTTACCGAAAGCAATAACTATCTAAAAAAATATGGTGAAAATACCAGTGAAACAATTTCGAATATAATTGATTTCTATTTTTCAGGAAATGAAGAAATAGAACCAGTAATAGTTTTAGATACAAAAAATATAAAAGGAAAAAAGTCGGGAGAATACACTGGATTTACATTGAATCAAACATTTTCAAATCAAAAAATATATCAAGAATCCTTATTTTTTAATTATTATTTTGAAACATCTAAAATAACAAATGCTAAAGATACCTACACCATTTATGGCAATAAATTCAACTATGATAATGTAAAAAAATTAACGACTTCATATAAATATACTTTTGATGTAGATAACATAGTTATAAAAATACAATCATATTACGATGTTATTGATAGTAATGCAACCAAAATAGACAAAAAAACCAACACCTATTATTGGGTTGTAAATGAAGATAATGCTTCAAATTTTGAGTTAAAGCTAACTTATTCAAAAGACAAAAAATATACATACAACGAAAAAACAGAACCAAATGTCATTGAAAAAATAACAGGAAACATTGTTGAAAAAGTATCATTTGGCAAAGTAAATGGGACTGAATTTGTAAAAAACAATAAAATAATACCAATACTTCTTATAGGAATAGTACTAACAATTATATTGGTAATAGTATTCTTTATAAAAAAGAAAATAGAAAAAACAAATAAATTGTGAGGTGATTACAATTGAAAAAAATCATATCCTTATTAATTATAATATCTCTATTCGGTATTTATACCACAAGAAACAATAATTCATTTTCTATTCAAACAGAATCAATAGTTAAACTTGATGATAAAGAAGAAGGATATTGTCCAGGGGTATCTAATTGTTGTGAAAGTGGATACAATGTTATGTGCCATATGACAGACCCTCTCAAAAAATATCATGTAACCGATGTTGTTTGTGGAAATCGCGGTGGTGGAGTATATCACAAAGGAATGGATTTAACCAAAGGAGGTGGAGATGGCACGATATATGCAGTATTTGATGGCAAAATAATAGCCACGACCAATAATACTAAAAATTGTGCACCTGGAGGAAGTTTAATGTGTTCCCCAGTAACATGTCCAAGTAGTCGTGGTGTTTCCGTTACACTAGAAGTTACTGATTCAAGATTTGCTGGATATCAAGTCCATTATATGCATATGTCAAGTAAAGTTGTAAAAGAAGGAGATATAGTTAAACAAGGACAAATGTTAGGGAAAATAGGAAATACAGGATGTTCGACAGGAACACACTTACACTTTCAAATAAATAACTATGCCGGGAAACCCATATATATTACCCCATATTTTACTGATAAAACATCATATGCATGTGGTGGAGTAGTAGAAAGTCCTCCAAACAAACCAGTAGTAGAAGTAATTACCGCCTCATCATTATTAAAAGATGTAACAGGAAAAAATTACCAACCAAAAGTTGGCAATTGTGTAGGTTCAATAAACAATATATTCAACCAAGGAATTGAATTGAGTAAAAAAGAAACAAATGATATTGTTAATGTTTATGCCTTAGAAGGTGGTAAAGTAGTAAATGAAACAACACCTAATTGTAGCAATGGTGTAACTATATTTACTAATCACGGTGAATTTCACAGTTATTGCAATTTAGAAAATGTATATAGAACATATCAAATAGGAAATTATATAGAAACTGGTACAAAAATAGGAAATCTAAGTAACAATAAATTTGTCTATATTGTCAAAAGAAACAATAAATATGTTGATTTAACTAACTATTTTTTATCTTCTTACGGAGGAAAGTGCCAAAATAAAGACAGGAAAAATTGTAATAAAATATTAGATGCTATTCAAAAATTACAATGTAAAAATATTACCACAAGATAGTTGAGGTGAGAATATGATTTTAAATCATAAAAAAATTATATTTTTAATACTAAGTTTATTTTTATTAACAGGATGCACAGTAGATTACGAACTAATAATTACGAATGGTGTAACAGAAAGTGTGTATATTAACAACACTGATATTATATTAAATCAAGAAATACTCAACACAATTAAAGATGACTATGGTAATTACTATACAATTGATTATAATGGAGATATCGAATATTGTGATAGTGAAGATTGTGAAGAACCACAAGATGCAAAATACGATTATAATAGTTTTTCAGCCTCAACCATTTACAATGATTACTCCAAATATCGTGAATCAAAAGCCATAAAAGACTTCTTTGGAGAAATTAAAATAAATCAAAACAAAAAACTAGTTACCATCACGGCAACTCCTAAAACTGAGTTACAAAACATTTTAAAAGATGTAAACTATATAAAAGCACCAGTAAATGAACTAAATATAAACATAATATTACCTTTTAAAGTAACAAGTAGCAATGCTGATAAAGTAGAAGAAAATACATACACCTGGACATACAATAAAGACAACACAGATAAAGTTATAACCATTTCATATGATACAAGTAATAGTGATGATACAATAATTGATAACAATAAAGAAAATGAAAGTAACAAAGAAAATAATCAAACAGATAATACCGTTCAAAAATCCAATAATTCAGTAAACAAATATATTTTTTGGGGCATAGCATTTAGCATTATAATAATTATAGGTGTCATTATCTTAAAAAAAATGAAAAGTAATGATAGTGTATAAGGTAGGTGATAATTATTATGAATAAAAAAATAATAACTTTAATACTAGGTTTATTTCTTTTAACAGGATGTACGGTTAATTATGATGTAGCAATTAACAAAGATCTAACAGTGATTGAAAACATGGAAATACTAGGTGATGACCGATTTAAAATAGGAAGCGAATACACAGTAGATACCATGTATGAAACCCTAAAAGAAACATATGCCGAATTACACCAAGATGAAGATTTAGATAATATTAAAAAATATTCTAGTTCAGGTAACATGGCCATATCTAGTAATAAAACATATAAAAATTTAGAAGATTTTGCCCAGTCCAAATATATAAAAAAGATATATGCTGATGGCTTAAAAATAGTAAAAGAAAAAAATTTAATTACCATATCAAGTGATAACAACTTAGATAATTTTTGGTTATTTGTTGATGGTATGGAAGAAGATCCTATTGTAACAAAATTAGAAGTTAAAATAAAAGTACCATACATAGTTACAAAAAATAATGCTGACAAAGTAGATAACAAAACAAATACATACACATGGACATATGGATTTCACGATTACTCCAAAAAAATTAATTTAGAATTTGATAAAAACAGAATATTTAAAACAGGCATAGATTATCTTACGATTGTTAA
>ERZ779737.389-NODE-389-length-42452-cov-8.754888_pt1 | contig 42452 bp, 33 predicted proteins | sample MGYA00511889_ERZ779737 | MGnify/ENA primary metagenome ERZ779737 (study PRJEB29588, sample SAMEA2163575) | human gut metagenome | biome: human gut; feature: human-associated habitat; material: faeces | place: Denmark | collected 2008/2010 ... | reverse complement strand
ATTTTGTATCTAATGTTTCTCATGAGTTTAAGACCCCGATTAATGCCATTGAAGGGTATACAATGCTTCTTCAGGGAGAAGAACTGTCTCAGGAGCAAGAGGAATATGTAGAAAAAATCCTGTTTAATACCCAAAGGCTTTCCGGATTGGTTGGAAATATTTTGCTGTTATCCAAGTTAGAGAATCAGAACATACCAATGAAAAAAACAGAATATCGTTTGGATGAACAGATCCGTCAGGCATTTCTTTCCCTGGAGACAAAATGGACAGAAAAAGAAATTGGTTTCCAGGTAGAGCTTGAGGAAGTTAAATATACTGGGAATGAAGGACTTTTTATGCATATATGGATGAATCTTTTAGATAATGCGATTAAGTTCAGTCCTGCAAAGGGGACAATTATGATGTTTTTGAAGCAGGAAAAGGATTCTGTAATGTTTATTCTGGAAGATGAAGGACCGGGAATAGAGGATGATGTGAAAACCAGAATATTTGATAAATTTTATCAGGCAGACGGTTCTCACAAAGCAGAAGGAAATGGTCTCGGTCTTGCACTTGTGAAACGGATCGTAGATAGTGCTGGCGGGACAATCAAGGCAGAAAACCGGGAATATGGTGGATGCAGATTTGTTGTAGAGCTTCCAATACAGAAAGATGAGGCCATATAAGTTTAAGAAAAACAGATAGAGGAGGAATTACATGACATTTTATCAGGAATTGCAGTTAAATCAGGCAGGTTCTAAAAATCTGTTGAAAAAGAGTGAAACAGTGAAAGAAAAATCATATCATATACTGGTATATTTGGTAAAGATAGCTGTTACAATGGTATTTTGTTTTTTATTTGTTACTATTTTCAGTATCTTATTTGGAAATGAGAATAGTATTGTGGGTGTAGTAGTTTTATTATGCCTTATGGTATTTCGGAATGCGGATCTGGGGATCCACACCGGACAATCTACGATGCTTTTGGCTTTGTTCTTTGTAATTATGACTGTATGTCCGCATTTAGCAAATCAGTTTTCACCGGTATTGGGAATGCTGTTAAATATTGCGGCACTGGCTGTGTTGATTCTGTTCGGATGCCATAATCCATTCATGTTTAATCAATCTACATTGGTTCTTGGGTATCTGCTGCTATATGGTTATGATGTTACGGGAAAAAGCTATCAGATGCGATTAGTCGGAATGGCTTTAGGTGCAGCACTTACCTGCTTCGTATTTTATCGAAATCATAAAAACAGAACTTATAAAAGAAATCTGAAAGATCTGATACAAGAATTTGATATCACTTCTTCCAGAACAAAATGGCAGATATGTCAGATTTTATGCGTACCGATTGTCCTTTGCATTGCAGAACTTTGTAATATGCCACGTGCAATGTGGGCTGGTATTGCGGCCATGTCCGCGATTTTGCCGTTTATGGAAGATATGCACTACAGAGTCCGTAAAAGGATTGTCGGAAATATTGCAGGTGTTATATGTTTTACAGTATTATATTTTCTGCTTCCTTCGTCAATCTATGCATATATAGGAATTCTTGGTGGAATCGGTGTAGGATTTTCAGCACAATATGGCTGGCAGGCAGTATTTAACACATTTGGTGCTTTAGCCATTGCTGCAGAGACTTATGGACTACAAGGAGCGGTTAGTCTTAGAGTGATTCAAAATGTTTTTGGTGTTGTGTTTGCTTTAGCATTTTGTGTTATATTTTATTGGTTTATGTCTAAAAAAAAGGAAAGTGATGTGATCGTACATGCAGAGTGAAGTGAATCAGGAAGAAAATTTGAATAGAATTATTACGGTTCCTAATCTTCTTTCTTTTTTTCGGCTTTGTCTGATTCCGGTAATTATATGGAGTTATTGTGTAAAGAAAAATCCTCGAATGAATGCAGGGAAGTGACCGAAAAGTACCGCACAGGACGGAGTGCATATTTACGGCTCGGACAGTTGTTTATGAGATTGTTTGCAGGACTATTATAGCAGAAAGAAGAGGTGTTCGATATGTGTACAGCAGCAACTTACAAAACAAAAGATTTTTATATGGGCAGAACGCTTGATTATGAATTTTCCTATGGGGAACAGATCACGATAACGCCAAGAAATTACGAATTTGATTTCCGGTTTGCCGGGAAGATAAAAAGCCATTATGCTTTGATCGGAATGGCATTTGTTGCAGGAGGTTATCCGCTTTATTATGATGCTGTTAATGAAAAAGGCCTTGGAATGGCAGGTCTTAATTTTGTCGGCAATGCGGCATATGAAGAGGCTTTGCCGGAAGATGAAACAGAAGTCAGCCAGGTGGCACAGTTCGAGTTCATCCCATGGATCCTTACACAGTGTGCTACTGTAGCAGAGGCGAGAGAGAAGCTGGCAGCAATGAGACTGACAGGCACAGCATTCAGTGAACAGCTGCCGACAGCACAGCTTCACTGGATCATTGCAGACAAAGACTCCTGTATCGTTGTTGAGTCTATGAAAGATGGGCTGCATGTATATGATAATCCGGTAGGAGTGCTTACCAATAATCCACCATTCCCGAGTCAGATGTTTGCACTGAATAATTATGCCGGAGTATCCAGAAAACAGCCGGAGAGTACTTTTGCAGGAGTATTACAGCTTGATGCATATAGCAGAGGAATGGGTGGAATGGGAATACCTGGAGATCTTTCCAGCCAGTCAAGATTTGTGAAAGTTGCCTTTACAAAATTAAATTCGATCTCCGGTGAAGAAGAGGATGAGAGTGTAAGCCAGTTCTTCCATATCTTAGGATCCGTAGATCAGCAGCGTGGATGCTGTGAGGTGACAGAAGGCAAATATGAGATCACGATATACACGTCCTGTTGTAATACAGCAAAAGGTATTTATTATTATACGACTTATGATAATCATCAGATCACAGCGGTTGACATGCATGCGGAAAATCTGGATTCAGATCAGCTGATCTGTTATCCGCTTCTGTCCAAGGGCGAAGTCAGATGGCAGAATAAATAATACGAAAATGCACGGAGAAAGCATAACGCAGAACAACAGGAGGAAAGACCATGAAAGAAGTTAAAACACCGAAAAAACCACTGGCATATTATTATGGGATTGTGTTAATAGTGCTGATCGTATTTAATCTGGTTGTCACACCAATCCTTATGGAGCATCAGGTAAAGGAAACGGATTATGGAACTTTTATGAGCATGATCGAGAAGAAGAATATCGGTGAAGTAGAAGTTAAGGACAATCAGATCATCTTTACAGATAAAGATCAAAAAAATATTTATAAAACAGGTCTGATGAACGATCCGAACCTGACGGACAGGCTATATGAATGTGGAGCAGTATTCGCAAAAGATATCGATAAGCAGATGTCACCGATCATCAGCTTCCTGCTGACCGGGGTTTTGCCATTGATCCTTTTTATCGCACTGGGAAATTATATGGCGAAGAAACTGATGGAGCATGCCGGAGGAAAAAATTCGATGGCTTTTGGAATGGGAAAAAGCAATGCGAAGATTTATGTGCAATCCAGTGAGGGAATCCGTTTTTCAGACGTTGCAGGAGAAGATGAGGCGAAAGAAAACCTTTCAGAGATCGTTGATTATCTTCACAATCCGAAGAAGTATACCGATGTAGGTGCGTCTATGCCAAAAGGTGTCCTTCTTGTAGGACCTCCGGGAACCGGCAAAACAATGCTTGCAAAAGCAGTGGCGGGTGAATCAAATGTACCATTTTTCTCAATGTCCGGATCAGAATTTGTTGAGATGTTTGTCGGTATGGGAGCTTCCAAAGTTCGAGATCTTTTCGGACAGGCAAAGGAAAAGGCACCATGTATCGTGTTTATTGATGAAATTGATGCCATTGGTAAAAAGCGTGACGGACAAATGGGCGGAAATGATGAGAGGGAGCAGACCTTAAACCAGCTTCTTACAGAGATGGACGGATTTGAAGGAAATAATGGTGTCATCATTCTTGCTGCAACGAACCGTCCGGAGTCGTTAGATCCGGCACTTACACGTCCGGGACGTTTTGACAGGCGTGTGCCGGTTGAACTGCCGGATCTTGCAGGCCGTGAAGCAATTTTAAAGGTTCATGCAAAGAAGATAAAAGCATCTGATGATGTTGACCTGCATACGATTGCACGTATGGCATCGGGTGCATCCGGTGCGGAGCTTGCCAATATTATAAATGAAGCAGCATTACGTGCTGTCCGTAGTGGAAGGACCGTTGTAAATGAATCTGATCTCGAAGAAAGTATAGAAGTGGTTATTGCAGGATATCAGAAGAAGAATGCGGTTCTTTCAGATCAGGAGAAGAAGGTTGTTGCATATCATGAGATAGGACACGCTCTGGTAGCTGCATTGCAGAGTCATTCAGCTCCGGTCCAGAAGATTACGATCATCCCGCGTACCTCAGGTGCACTCGGCTACACTATGCAGGTTGAGCAGGGTGATAAATATCTGATGACGAAAAAAGAACTTGAGAATAAGATTGCTACATTTACAGGCGGACGTGCGGCAGAGGAGATCGTATTTGGTGAGATCACGACCGGAGCCTCCAATGATATCGAACAGGCAACAAAAATTGCAAGAGCGATGATCACCCGCTACGGCATGACAGATGAATTCGACATGGTGGCAATGGAAAACGTGACCAACCAGTATCTTGGCGGCGATACGTCTCTTTCCTGTTCTGCAGATACACAGAAGGAAATTGATGAAAAAGTCGTGCAGCTCGTAAAAGCAGAGCATGAAAAAGCAAGAAAAATCCTTGCTGAAAACAGGGAAAAACTGGACGAACTGGCTATGTACCTGTATGAGAAGGAAACAATTACAGGTGACGAATTTATGGATATTTTAGACAGAAAATAATGTAGTTAATTAGATAATCAATGTCCTTTAGATAAGGTTTTTTGTAATATTTTTAAAGTTTTTAGGCATAAAAACAGTGGCTTTCTATGACAGAAAACCAGATTAGCAGCCCCACCGGCGCAAATATTGTGCGGTGGGGCTGTGTTTGTTAAAATATGAAATAAAATGCTAGTTTACTGTAACCTTAATTGTTCCGTAAACACCATTGTTTGCGACGACATAGATCACACAGGTTCCTGATTTCAATGCCTTTATTTTTCCGGTTTTCGATACAGAAGCGACACTCTGATCGGAGGTGTAATATCTGTATGCTGCTGCGTGGAGCAGCTCTTTTTTATTGGTGTTTTCGAGTCTGGTGCGGCTCCTGATCACAAATGTATCTCCTGCTTTGAGCCGGACGTTTGTCTGATTGACAGTCACTTTTTTTGCGTTCGTTGCTTTCGCGTCTTTTAATGCGACATGGAGCGTATTGGACTTGGCGATGTATACCTTCTTGCCGTCAATCAGCTTGTAGGCGGCTACAAAATATTTGTACCGTCTGTTGTTGGCTAAGCGTCTGCTGGTGACACGGTCTTTTGCCGCTTTTATCGTGGCGAGCTTCTTGTAGCTGCGTTTTCCGTCACAGTATGACCAGTAGCAGTCATATCCGTCTGCGTCCTCATAGGAGCGCCATGAGATAGTGATCTTCCGGTTGCCGCCTTTTCCTGTTGCGAGCAGGATCGGAAGCTTCAGCTTTGATACCTGACTGCCGTTGAGCGCTGACTGATCCTCTGTGTCCGTATCGGGAGTCACCCTGTTCTCGTCATAACCGATCATGTAGACGGAGAGGTGGCTGGTTTTCCAACTGATCAGCTTCTTTACCGGATCATAGCTGGTTTCACAGCTTTCCCTGTTACCGTTCTCGTCTACATAATAGACCACGATTCCATTGGACTGCTCGCCGGAGCGCAGCTCATAGGGGGTGTGGAGCGTAATCACGCCGCCCATGTCAGAGATGTTTTTGCCGCCGCTGGTGAGCTTAATATCCCACGCGGGCTGGCTGCCCACTGCCTGCTGCTGTAGGGCGCTCAGGGTGCTGTCCGTGGTGCGTTTGATGGATATGGTAATGTCGGTCTGGTTTGTCTGTGCGGTCTTTTTGGACAACGCTTTTTCGTCAAATTCAATGGATGTACCATCGGTAAGTACGATCGAGAGGCTTTCCGCATCATTGGACGGGTCTTTCACCGCATCTGCGATCTGCTTTATGACGTTGGCAGGGAGTTTTACAGTATCGATCTGTTTCTCAAGTACGGAAAAGTCGATGGTCACAACACCTGTTTTCACATCATTGCCAATGACAGTATTCAGTTTGGAGAGGTCAATATCTTCAATCGTGGCAGTCGTGCTGCTGACAGTTGAATTCACCCGGATCGTTTTTTCCTCGCCGGATACCGGGACGGTCACAGAGGTGGAGGGGGTAGTATTACCACCAGAGCTGCCACTGCCAGTGCCGCCGGATGTGCTACCGGTGCTGCTACCGCCACTGGAGCCGCTGTCTTTTTTCGGGATAGTTTTGCCGTCAGCGAGCTTGGTATTGCAGCCCTTGCAGTAGGTGTCGCCTGTGTAGCCCTCTGTGGTGGTGGTTGCCTCTACGCTGCCGCGTACCTCAGTGCCGCCGGTGTGGTTGGTCATATCCTTGGCGCCGTAAGCTGTGTTACAGACAGCGCATATTGCCGAGTTCTGACAAGTAGCGATACCGCCGGAGCAGGCATTTGTTTCGGTGTGGCTGCTGTCCTTTGCGCAGGTGCGGGTATGTGTTCCGTCACCCTTGGAGATCCATGCACCCCAGTCATGGGTGTGTTCCAAAGCCGGGGCAAGCTCATAGCCACATTCTGTACAGAGCTGCGGAGCCTCCTCGGTGGCCGCAGGACCGGGCGTATGGGCAGCAAAAGCAAGCTGCTCATTGCAATTCGGTGTCTGACAGGCGTGCCAGTGACCGCTTGCGTCCTTGTTCCAAGCGCTTGCCGGAACGTGGCTGCCGAGGCCGCCGTAAGGCTGATGACAGGTAGAGCATACTGCTTTGTTCTGGCAGGTAGCGGTACCGCCGGAATGGGCAGCTTCCTCAGCGTGGACACCACAGCAGGAATACTCTTTCCAGTGTTTGCTGCCGTTTGATTTCCAATCATTATTTAAGATGCCGCTGTGGTTGTCAGGGTCTTTGTCGCCGATTTCAAACGTATCCGCGCCTTTTGCGCCACAGACGCAGGACATATAGTAAGTCGCCCCAGATAGGCAGGTCGCAGAGGATTTCTCATACGCTTTTGTTTTAACTTGCTGGTCGTAGGTGTGTGCAGCAATATCCCCTTTGCCTTTGCAGATGGAACACTCATGCCAATGAGAGAAAGAATCTGAACGCCAAGTTGTTGAATTCCAGTTATGCTTACACACGACGAGGTCAGCGGTGCTGCCATTTTTGCTGATGGTCGCACTGACAGGGGTGCTGTCGTTCTCGTAGCTGAATTTTTCCGGAGCGGCATCGTTTTTGTAACCCGAAGCTATGCGAACATAGTTAGAAGCATCCGGCGTCTTTTCCGTTGTCACACCGATTGGCTTGCTGCCGGTCAGTGCACCCACAATAGTGATATATTTGTTGGTTGGCAGATAGACGTTGTTGTCTGCGCCCGCTTTTTTATTGCCACTGATGTCCAAGTTACCGGAAATACTGAATGTATCGCCGCCAAAATATACACCGCCGCCGTCGCCTGTCGTAGTATTTCCGGAGATGCTGCCGCCGTTCATCGTAAGCGTGCCTTCATTCTTAAAATAAATACCGCCGCCATTACCGGTTGCAGTATTACCGGAGATGCGCGCCGATTCGGAAATGGTCATATTACTACTAGAATAACCATGGTAAAACACACCACCGCCCATTACAGCCGTATTGTTTTCAATCACGCTGTTGCCGGATATTTTGAATTCGTTGCTGTTCGTGCAGATGCCGCCGCCAGATCCGTCCGCTGTGTTATCACGGATGGTTCCACCGTCTATATTCATAGCACCACCGCCCCACACCGTCACGCCGCCGGCGTCTGCTTCGGAGTGGTTATTACTGATGGTACCGCCGTACATCGTAAATGTGCCACTGGTATGCGCGCATACACCACCACCGCCGTAGTAAGACTCGGTATTTTCCTCATGGTTATCGCTGATGGTGCCGCCATACATTTTAAAAGTGCCGTTTTGTATCTCCACACCTGCACCACCAGCCCCCGAGCGTGGATCATCGGCATGATTGCCGCTGATCGTTCCGCCGTACATGGAAAATGTGGCGGCAGCGGGGTCTGACCCGCCAACCCGCACTCCTTTTCCTTTTGCACCGGACGAGTGAGTGATCGTGCCGCCGCCTTTGCAGTCACAAAGTATGAACTTCGCACCATTGGAGACATTGATGACCTGACTCATCCCTTGCGAAGCGGAACTTGTTAAGGAACTTTCCAGTTTTTGGCCATTCAGACAGAGATAGAGCGTGTAGCCTGCTTTTACTTCAAGGCGAGATTCTCGTGTCGCATCCTTCTCCAGATAGACATAGGCGGTATTGTTAGTATCGTATGTAATCGTACTTGTTCCATCCCACGCTGTCCATGTGGCGTCTTTACAATTATCGCCAGTGTGGTCGCCAATATCGGTATGCGCTTCACCGCAGATGGGGTGGCTGTGTGCTGTATCCTCCGCCAGCGCAGGTGCAGGCAGCAGCCCCATCACAAGAGAGGCTGCAATAGGGATCGCTAATAATCGTTTCCAAAGCTTCATTGTTTCTTCACTCCTTCTCCTTTAATGTTTAACTGGTGGCTGCTGTGTCAGACTTGACAGCAACCGATGTTTTTTTATAATGGTAGTATAACTCGTTCACCCATGAACGAAGCAAGTGTTTTTTAGGAGGTACCGGATGGAAACAGATACAAAGAGCCTCTTTCAGATCACGGAGGCAGCGCACGCCTGTGGCGTTTCCCGCAGTACATTGATGCGCATGGAGGAAAAGGGGCTGCTCGCGCCTGCCTATGTCGCGCCGGAGAGCGGGCGGCGGTACTACGATAACCACAACATCGCGCGCGTTTTACAGATCGAAAAATTCAAATCCATGGGACTGGGCGCACAGGAGATCGCGGATTATTTTGTCAGGGGCGGCGAGGTGTCGGGGCTGCTCGCGGTGTTGGAGGAACGCCTGCAGGAGCTTTTGCAAGGTGTGGAGGAGCTGCGGCTGCGGGCGGGGGATCGCAGCGGTATGTCGGTGCAGCTGACATCACTCCACGCCGTGACCTGCTGTATGAAGAAGTGTATGGGACGTACGGTGGAAGAGAAGTATGCCGCCATGTATGGGTTTTACAGCGAGTGTATCAGAAAGGGCTGTGTGCTTTCTGATGAGCCGATGTTCGTGGTACAGGAGCGGAACGATTATCTGGAGGGCTATATCGGAGAGAAGCCCTATCCCTACTGGGTCTGCGTACCGGTTCGGAAGGAACAGGCACCGGAGGACGCAGTCGTGCTGCCGGCATGTCGTGTGCTGTCCGTGTTGTACTACGGTGAATATGACGAAGGCGTAGATGAAGCATGGCTGACGCTGGGACGCGAGGTGAAGGAGCGGGGACTGACACCTGCCGGTCTGCCGCGTGTGCTGGGTATCGTTGCGCCCTATACGGGGCGGGAGATCGAAGCACGGCGCTACTGTTCGCGGATTGTCCTGCCCGTGAGTGACTGATCTGGATTTTTCTGGCTGCTCAAATATGTGTTTATCGATTTCTCTTATGATGAGGAGGGCGATGATGAGCAGTAATCAGAAGATTATATTAACGGTATTTATCGCATATCTGTTATTCAATGTGATTGTAAGTATTGTTTACAGTAAAAAGGCAGAACCGGGGCAGTGACAGTAGCAGGTTACCTGAAAGCGCGTTACAAGAGTGATGCTCTTGTGGTCATCACCAGTCTGGGACTGATTGTCATGTGTATCGGAACCTTCCTGTTTTTATTCTTTGTTCTGAGAGCCGGTGGAGGGCTGGCAGCAGTCATGTCTACGGCAGATTCGCTGCTGATCCTAACGGTAGCTGCGATCGTAAAGGATCTGTGGGAAACCTATATGGTGAAGGATGATCCGGTCAAAAATGAGAGCTATGAGAAGCATGTAAAGCTGGTCAGCACCAGCTTCTCATAATCCTTGATAGGATTGTAGATGGATGGCTTGGCATCGGCTGCAGGGGTGATATAACATTTCCCATCTGCAGAAGTGCGCCATTCATATTTATTATATCGTACCCAATTTGAAATAGGACTACCGCAATCCCACTGGCTTTAGACGGTGGGTTAAGGTAGCAAAAAATCAGAAATTATTGTATACTCATGGCATGGGAACATGGAAATCTAAAAACAGACACAAATACCTATTACAATATCACATTATTTTTGTCTGCAAATATAGAAAGAAATTACTGGTTTCGAGACGGATATCAGATGATATAAAACAGTTTTCGTATGAGATATGTCAGAGACACAGTGTGATAATAAGATATATGGAAAAGATATCCTCAATATTTACGAAAACAATTCTGGAAAGAACATACCTTTTGGACAGATGGATATTTTGCCTGTAGTGTAGGAAATGTATCGGAAGAAATGCTGAAAAGATATATAGAAAATCAAGGTTGAGAAAGAGGGTGACAGTGGATGTTAAAGGCATATAAATACAGAATATACCCTAATAATGAGCAGAAAATACAGATTGCAAAAACATTTGGCTGTTGCCGTTTTGTGTATAATCAGACCCTGGTATACCGGAAAGAAGTATATGAGAAAGAGAAAAAATCAGTTAGTAAAACCGACTGTAACAATTACTGCAACAGACAATTAAAGAAAGAATATGAATGGCTGAAAGAAGTGGATAAATTTGCTCTGACAAATGCGATTTACAACATGGATGCTGCATACCAAAAATTTTTTAAGGAACATGCAGGTTATCCGAAGTTTAAGAGTAAACACGATAATCATAAGTCATATACAACAAATTTTACGAATGGCAATATAACAGTAGATTTCGGGTGCAATAGAGTAAAACTGCCTAAATTAAAAGGTATAAAAGCAAAACTGCATAGAAATTTTAGTGGACAGATAAAATCGGCAACGATATCACAAGTTCCGAGTGGAAAATATTATGTATCAATTTTAGTGGAAACAGAACACACGGAACTGCCACATACAAATCAAAATACCGGAATAGATTTAGGTATTAAGGAGTTATGTATTACTTCTGATGGAAAAAAATACGAAAATCCCAAAATCATCAGAAAATACGAAAAGAAACTGGTGAAACTGCAAAGGCAGTTAGCCCATAAAGAGAAAAGAAGTCAAAATTACTACAAAACAAAGAAAAAGATAGCATTATGCCATGAGAAAATAACAAATACCAGAAAAGATTATCTGCACAAGATGTCACATGAGATTATCAGCGAAAACCAAGTGATAGTTTCGGAAGATTTGCAGATAAAAAACATGGTAAAAAATCATCATTTGGCAAAGTCCATAAGTGATGTATCATGGCATGAGCTGACAAGACAGTTAGAATATAAGGCCAAGTGGAATGGCAGAAAATATGTCAAAATAGATACATTCTATGCCAGTAGTCAATTGTGTTCAGTCTGTGGATACCAAAATACAGAGACGAAAAATCTGTCAGTAAGGGAATGGATATGTCCTGTCTGTGGAACAAATCATGACAGGGATATCAATGCAGCAAAGAATATACTGGAAGAAGGATTAAGACAAATAGCATAAAAATAACAATATAGGGCAGGGACTGCCCGAATTAACGCCTGTGGAGATAGTAGATTACGAGGTCTGCGAAGCAGGAAGCCCATTGGCTTTAGACAATGGGTAGTTCACGGCAATTGAGGATGAGCTGATGTACAGACAAGATGGAAGGAGGTAAACTTTATAAAAACAGGGGGAAAGTTTTTACAGTTTTTATTTCCACCACGCTGCCCGGTGTGTGATGATCTTCTTGAGGCAGCGGAGGTACGAAATGGAGAATGGACGCACAGAAAGTGCAAAACAAAATTAAAGCCGGTGGGAGATAATGTCTGTTACCATTGCGGACGACCGGTGCGCAGGGAAAAACAGGAATACTGCCATGACTGTACCAGAGGAATACAGCAAAAGCAAAGTCCGTATTGGAAAGGAACACCGTTTTCCTGTTATCAGCAGGGGAAGGCTTTATTTTTGTATCAGGATGAAGCAAAAAAAATGATGTATCGTTTTAAATATGGAAATCGTCGGACATATGCTGATTTTTTTGCTGATGAGGCACAAAAACAATATGGAGATTGGATTACAGGAAAAAGTGTCGAAGCGGTGGTTCCTGTACCGATGTATCGCAAAAAAGAAAAACAGCGGGGATATAATCAGGCTGATGTGTTTGCGAAGAAACTTGCGGATGCTTTAGGGCTGGCCTATGAACCTGCTGCAGTGCAAAGAATTGTGGATACAAAGCCACAGAAAGAATTAGGGGATGAGGAACGCAAAAATAACCTTAAAAATGCTTTTCATGTGGAAAAATTTATAGTAAAATATAAATATATTTTATTAGTAGATGACATTTACACGACAGGAAGCACAGCGGAAGCCGTTGCAAGGCAGCTACTTGCTGCGGGTGTGGAAAAAGTCTTTTTCCTATCGGTGTGCATCGGAAATGGTTATTAGGAGGAAGCAGAATGAATGTTACGAATTGCAGAAGCTGCGGACGATTGTTTAATGTGATTGATGGGGAACGGTTGTGTCCGGAGTGTCAGAAGAAAATAGATGAGCGTTTTAAGGATGTAAAAGAATATTTGCATGATCATCCGGACGCTTCCGTGGAGGAACTTTCGAAGGAATTGAAGATTTCCGTAAAGCAGATTATTCGCTGGATTCGAGAGGAGAGGCTTGTGCTTTCCAACCCTACGAGTGCGGAAATCACCTGCGAATCCTGTGGCAGACCGATTTGTTCTGGACGTTTTTGCAAAAAGTGTAAGGCGAGAATTTCAACAGATTTGATGGGAGCTGTTAACGGAAAATGGCAGGGAACAGTGCCGGATGAGCATGGGGCGAGAGAAAATGATCGCATGCGTTATTTTAAAAAACAGTTTTGAATAATTCAATAATTTGTGGCAGATAGTGTGGAAATTGGCAGCCTCGGGTATTCCGGGGCTGTTTTTTATTGGATAGGAAATTCCTTTGGAATGCCCAATACAGTAAAAGCAAGCGCACACTTTATTTATCAGATTGTGGGTTTGAAAAAATGTATAAATGTGCTATAATACAAAATAATGCGTAATTGTGTCCAAATATAAAATATACTATAGGAAGGCATGAACCATATGATCAATGAAGACAGGGTAAAAGAATTGTACCGTATGGCGGTATATGATGCATATGAAGATGAAAAATGTCAGCAGACTGGTAAATATTACATCAGTGATTATGTAGGAAAGGAAATGATAAAAAGCTTTTTCACAGGAACGATTGCGTTCATTTTGCTGGTGATTTTATGGAGAATCGGAGACGTCAGCGCGCTGATTGCTTTTATTAATAATGCCGATGTGACAGATTTGTTAATTCATGTCATTATGCTGTATATTGGGTTTATGGCTGCTTATCTGTTTGTTACAGCTGTTGTGTACCGGGTAAGATATGATAAGAGGAGACGAAAGTTGCACCGGTATGCAAGACACGCAAAGAAAGTACAGGAGATGTATCGGCGAGAAGAAAAGTTAAAAGCATAGGGAGGCTTTATGACAAAATTATTAGAGATGAAGGATCAATTGATCCGTTTCTACAGTAAATATGAAAATTATTTGTTCCCGGCAGTGAAATTTGTTATCGCATTCGTGCTTTTTGCAACGATTAACCATGATCTCGGTTTTATGGCAAAAATCAGTACGTGGCCGGTAGCGCTGGTACTTGCGGTTGTGTGTGCAATACTCCCGGTGAATGCCATTATCTGGATTTCAGCATTGCTTGTACTGGCAGACATGTATGCATTGTCTATGGAAGTGGCGGTTACCACGTTGATTTTATTTGCAGCACTTTTTTTTCTGTATTTCCGATTTGCACCAAAAGATGGAATTGTCGCTGTGTTGACACCGGTATGCTTTAAATTGCGGATATCTTATGTGATGCCGGTTGCCTGTAGCCTTTTACGAGGTGCTTACTCGGTGATCGCGGTTGTTTGCGGTACTGTAGTTTATTATTTTTTGGAAGGAATACATCAGAATGCAGCCACGTTAATGAATGTGACATCAGAAAAAGACACGGCAGCGCAATCAAAGTTCGATATTTCTGTTGGACAGTTACTGAACAACAAGGAAATGTTTCTGGTGATTGCAATTTTTGTCGTTACAGCAATTGTAGTGTACATTGTACGTCGCATGGAGGTAGACCATGCATGGACACTTGCAATTATATCAGGAGTGTTGATTGAAATTGCAGGATTGTTTGTAGGGTTTATTGTTTTGAATATTTCCGGAAAAACAGTGAGCCTGTTAGTTGGAAGCATTATTTCCTTATTGATTGATTTTGTGATTCAGTTTTTATTTATGAATCTGGATTACGCCCGCACAGAGCGTGTACAGTTTGAAGACGATGATTATTATTACTATGTGAAGGCGGTTCCAAAGAAAATGGTTGCAGTCAAAGAAGTGACGGTAAAACATTTTGGAAATACAGCAAGTATGGGCAAGCGTATCGATCATAGTAAGAGAAAACTGACTGAAGAAGAGGAAGAGACCAGTCGTAAGGTAATTGCCAAGGAATTGGATATCGATGAAGATTTATTAAAATAGAAACAATTGTGATTGGAAATAGGAAAGGAGAGACGAATGCAAAATTTCAAAGGTATGCTGGCAGAATTTTATGATCAGGCATCTATGTTATTGGGATTGCCGGATATTTCATTCTCTCCAATTGATTTTATAGAAATTTTAATTATCGCGTTTCTCTTTTACCATATTTTATTATGGATCAAAAGTACGAAAGCGTGGAATCTGTTCAAAGGAATTATTGTAATTTTACTTTTTGTTCTGGTTTCTGCAATTTTCCAGATGAATACGATTCTCTGGCTGGCAGAGAGAACCTTAAATGTAGGGCTGATCGCATTGGTTATCATTTTTCAGCCGGAACTTCGTAAAGCATTGGAAAATCTTGGAGAAAAGAATTTCTTTGGTAAGATATTCAATTTTTCAAAATCAGATGAGTGTAAATTTTCCGATCGAACCATTGAGGAACTGATCAAGGCATGCTATGCGATGGGAAAGGTTCGCACCGGTGCACTGATCGTTATTGAAGATGAGATTCTGCTCAATGAATATATACGTACGGGAATTGATATTGATGCGATTCTAAGCAGTCAGCTGTTGATTAATATTTTTGAGAAGAACACACCACTTCATGATGGTGCAGTTATAGTCAGAGGTGATCGCGTGGTATCCGCAACCTGCTATCTTCCGCTATCAGACAGCCTTTCTTTGAGTAAAAATCTTGGTACAAGACATAGGGCGGCAGTTGGAGTAAGTGAAGTAAGTGATTCTCTTACAATTGTGGTATCGGAAGAGACCGGCAAGGTTTCGATTGCTTCCAAAGGTCAGATTTACCATGGAATCGATGCAGATTTTCTTCGGGAAAAACTGCAGTATCTGCAAAATCGAAACCATGAGGTGACAAAGCTTGAGCTGCTGAAAAGGAGGTTTAGAAATGGGAAATAAAATTCTAAAGACTCTGACAAAAAATCTGGGCTTTAAAATACTGGCAGTTGTTTTTGCTTTCATTTTGTGGCTGGTTGTGTATAATACGGACGATCCTACGATTACCGTTTCTTATACCACGAATGTCACAGTTGAGAATGCGTCCGTAGTCACGGACATGAATAAATGCTATGAAGTGTTAAATGGAACAAATACGGTATCCTTTGCGGTGACGGCAAAGAGAAGCGTTTTGAATAAGCTGGAAGATACCGATTTTACTGCGGTGGCAGATATGAACCGCATGATTGTAAATGAAGATGGTGATAAGGCAAATGTGCCGATTGAGATCATCAGCAAACGAAGCAACAGTTCCTTAAAATATAATGAAAAAAACAAATATCTGGAAGTGTCCTTAGAGGATTTGATGAAGAGAAGATTCATTATTACAGCAGATACCAGCGGAAAAGTTGCGGATGGCTATGCGTTAGGTGAAGTTACAGTCACAAATCCGAATGTGTTGAATGTTTCCGGACCGGCTTCGATTGTAAACAAAATCGATTCGGTCGTAGCGACCATTGATGTAGATGGAATGTCTATGAATTTGTCGGACAATGTTATTCCGGCGCTCTATGATGCAGATGGACAGGAAATCGATACGACAAAGTTGAAACTTAGCAATACGACAGTTACAATTTCTGCAAAAATTTTGAGCGTTAAGGAAATTCCATTGGTATTTTCTACATCAGGTGTGCCATATGGGGACAACCGTGTTGTGGAAATCAGTAGCAAACCGGAGACAATCAAAGTTAAGGGATCATCTACAACACTGAATCCGCTCAGCTCTCTGAATATTCCGGGAGATGTACTGAATGTATCCGGGGCAAGCGAAGATATTACAACAACAATTGATATCTCGGAGTATTTGCCGGATGGTGTTGAACTAGTAAATGCATCGGATGCAACTGTGACTGTGACAGTTCGTATCGAAGCTTATGAATTGAAGAAGTTTAATCTCAGTACCAGCCAGATTAACGTAAATGGTCTTGACTCAAATTATGATTTATCATTTGACCAGTCCACAGTGGCGGTTACCGTGAGTGGACTGAAAAATGATCTGAATAAGCTGAATACCAGCCAGCTGAGCGCATCGATTGATGTGACTGATCTTGGAGTCGGCACGCATCAGGTAAACCTTGATCTTAATCTGGATGAGGATAATTATGCTTATCAGACAATTACTGTCACAATAGAAATTAAAGACAAAACAAAAGATGACAGTGAAAATACTGATGATAATTCATCAGAAAATGATTCTGAAAGTGAAGGACAGCAGGATCAGAATGAATAAATTTAAATAACGCGATAAGGGGGAATCATTGTGGTATCACAGAAAATTCGTATTATCAATCCAACAGGACTTCATTTACGTCCGGCAGGAAACTTATGCAAAGAAGCAATGAAATATAAATGTAAGGTTACGTTTAATTATGGCAATAATATAGCCAATGCAAAAAGTGTACTGAGTGTGCTTGGAGCCTGCATTAAATCTGGAGATGAAATCACTCTGGTATGTGAAGGTGTAGATGAGACAGAGGCTTTATCTGCATTAGTTGCATTTATTGAAAGCGGAGTTGGAGAATAAACGCGGTATATTTTGCATGGCTGACGTTCAAGAAGAGGAAAAGTTATATTATGAAAGAAAAGTACAAGCATTTATTGAATTTTGTGGCGAACGTGCTGACACTTGCAATGGAAGCAGTATGTTTTGGGTGGGTCTGGTATGAGATTTATGTCCCGCAGCTGAATAAGGCAAATAAATTTTCCATGAGAGGTAACTGGGCAGTTATTGGCATGTATGTGCTGTTCGTGTTCTTCTTTACAAAGGTGCTCGGGGGATATCGTATCGGTTATATGCGTTTGTCCGATATTGTTTTATCTCAGGTTCTGGCAGTCTTGCTGGCAATGGTTGTTTCTTATTTTGAAGTCTGTATGGTTGCCAATGATTATATGAATCCGCGCCCATTGCTTTTGATGACATTGACGGAGATTATATTTATTGTGCCCTGGGTCTGCCTGGTACGGAAGTTTTACCAATGGCTGTATCCGCCGAGACAGATGCTCGTTATATATGGAAATTATTCACCGGATGATTTGATTGACAAGATCAATACAAGAAAAGACAAATATAATATCTGTGCGGCACAGAGTTATCGCATCGGTTATGAAAAACTGTATCCGATGATTCAGAAGTATAATGCGGTGCTTTTATGTGATCTTCCATCGGAAGCCCGTAACCAGATCATGAAATACTGTTATCAGGAATCCATTCGTACGTATGTTACACCAAAGATTTCAGATATCCTGTTTCGTGGTGCGGATGATATTCACCTGTTTGATACACCACTGTTATTGTCACGGAATCAGGGACTTGGCATTGTAGATTTGTTTATCAAGCGTATTATGGATATTGTGATTTCTCTGATTGGAATTGTGATTGCATCTCCGTTTATGCTTTTGATCGTATTGGCGATTAAGCTGTATGATCATGGACCGATCCTTTACAAGCAGGAGCGCCTGACAAAAGATGGAAAACCGTTTATGATTTATAAATTTCGCAGCATGACCGTTCATTCGGAGGATGCAGGAGCAAGACTGGCGGCAAAAGGCGATGCCCGCGTGACACCGGTGGGAAGAGTGATCCGTGCAATTCATTTTGACGAACTGCCACAGCTTTTCAATATTTTAAAGGGCGATATGTCCGTTGTCGGACCAAGACCGGAGCGCCAGGTGATCGCAGACCAATATACCGAAGAAATTCCGGAGTTTGTTTTACGTTTGAAAGTCAAAGCAGGACTGACCGGATATGCACAGGTATATGGAAAGTATAATACGACACCATATGATAAGTTAAAACTTGACCTGACTTATATTGAAAATTATTCAGTATGGATGGATATCAAGATTTTGTTCCTTACGTTTAAGATCCTGTTTGTGAGGGAGAATACGGAAGGTGTGGATGAAAACCAGACGACCGCGATCAGGAAAGAGTCGGATTAGGGATGACTGCTACAAATAAGAAATGGGTGTGATTTGATGATTGTCAGATCACACCCATTATTTGCTACTTGGTATCTTTGGTTTTGGCATATGGTGTATCTTTAAATGCCGACTTGTGAATCACCATGTCTTCAGAACTTGTCATGTTTACGGTTTCTAGTCTTCTGCAGTTTTTGAATGCGGAACGTCCGATTTCTTTTACGGTAGGTGGTATTTTAATTTCGGTCAGATTTACACAACTGATAAATGCTGTTGCATCTATCTTTTTAAGGTTTGCAGGTAATTTAACACTTGCCAGTTTGGTGCAACCATAGAATGCACCATATGGAATTTCAGTTATTGTATCCGGAATTTCAACATTCTTTAGGTTGTAGCAATGATGAAACATGAAGTCCGTTAACTCATTTAAGTTATTGGAAAGATGTACTTTCTCTAATTTATAGCAACTGTCAAAGGCTTGTTCCCCAATCGTAGTAACCGTATCCGGTATATTGATCTCTTTTAATTGATGGTCATCCATAAATGCGATGGAGCCGATTTTTTCGAGTCCGGATTTCATGGTAACACTTTCTAAGGCGGTGCAATGATAAAATGCCAAGTGGTAGATGGTTTTCAGACTGCTTGGCAAACTGACCGATTTTAAATGAGAACAGAAATCGAATCCTCCGACAGCAGTTACACCTTCTTCAATTATTACATTTTTGATCTTCTTTTCTAGCTTTTCGTGGTCCATGCTTCCAAAATCGATGCTTGTGAACATGTCTCCGGTTCCGGAGAGTGTAAGGGTTCCGTTGTCATCGAGGTGGTATTGAATATTCTCGCCGCAATAATTTTCCTTATAAAGATTGTTCAGGTCTGATTGAAAACCGATGAAAGAGACAGCGTCATGCTTTTTTACATTGATATCTTTGACATTATTGTTGTAACGAACACTGTAAACGGCGGTGTTACCTTTGGCGGTTGTATTTTTGATGGTGCCGCCGGATAATTCGATTTCTGTATTTACGGCTTTTATTCCGTAGCCATTTTCTTTGGCAGAAATGATGGTGCCGCCTTGAATTCGTATGTCACCGTGAGAATACTCGTCGCCTTCGGGCATGTCGGATTGAATTACGGCATCTTGATCCGATTGGATGATACCGCCAGACATGATCAACTCGTTTCCGTTATGCAAAACGATCTGGTCAAGAATCTTTCCGCCGGATATATCGATTTTGAAAGAAGAATCATCGTCACTTGTATCGTAAATGCCTTTTTGGATGGTTCCGCCCTGTATATATAAACCTCCGCAGTATAAATAGATTTTTCCGTCAAGGGTTCCCTTTTTGATATAGGTTGCACAGTTGGACAGGTAAATGTCTCCGTGAAAGTTTCCACCCTTAATATAGAGGTAGGTTTGGTCGTACTCATACAGGTAATCGGACCAGAGTATATCTTTATTCTTGGCGGTACAATAGAAATTACCGTTTCGGATGACGGTTGTCCCCTCTCTGAGCAATAAGATGTCTTTGGATGAATGTTTGTAGGTGATATCTCCGTCAAGAGTCAGTTTGCCGCTTCCCCACTTGAAAATCTGGCAGTTTATGATTTTGCCGTGCCCCTTTATGATGACAGGCGCTTTGGAAGCATTGTTTATTGTAATACTTCCGCCGGTGATCTTCTTGCCGTTCATGTTCAGTGTAAGCGATTTGTTATTGCTGATCTTTACGTCTTTGGACAATTTTTTGTTTGATTTTAATGTGATGGTATTCGTTTTCGCATTATAGATTCCACCGAGCGCACGTGCTGTCCTGGACATTTCGCTGTCTGTTTTCGCTGCTGCCGTTTTTGAGATGGTTTGGTTTGCATTGCTGCCTGCTGCATATGCGTTGGCAGGAAGTGCAAGCATCATACAGGAAAAGGCAATAAGAGCACTTTTCATAAGTTTTTTGCTAAGCATGTCTTGAAAACTCCTATATATACAAATTTCTTTTTTATATGATCCGTGAATCTATTCTATTATAACAAATTTTATGCCTATTTTCAGTATTTTTTGGGAATTAAACAGATTGCCTTTGTGCATATTTGTGTTATACTAATGTTAGTCTGTTGTCTTGTGGGCTTTTTTGAAAATCATTATTTAAAAGAGACCGGACACGTAAAGATATGAAGGAGCCATATATATGAGCGATGTAAAGATCAGCATCATTATGCCTGTATATAAAGTAGAAGAATATGTAGGTAAAGCGATTGAAAGTATATTGTCTCAGACATTTACGGATTATGAATTTTTGATTGTCGATGACGGAACTCCGGATCGAAGCGGCGAAATCTGTGATGCCTATGCGGCAAAGGATTCCCGTATTCAGGTGATCCACAAAGAAAATGGTGGAGCTCCGAGTGCGAGAAACACAGCAATTGATATGGCAAAAGGAAAATATGTGTATTTTCTTGATTCCGATGATTGGGCAGAAAAAACGATGCTACAGGATATGTACGATATGGCGGAGCAACACAATGCGCAGCTTGTCGTATGCGGATATTATATCGATACCTATTATGGGGACAAGCATCTGAGTGAGAAAATCTACGTGGACGATAAAGTGTTCACGGATGCAAAGTCATTCCGCGAGGAATCTTATCGGTATTTTGACCGGAATATGTTATACACACCCTGGAATAAATTGTACCGGCTTGATTATATGAGAGAACACGGGTTATATTTTCCACAGACATTGTGGGATGATTTCCCGTTTAATATCAGTTATATCCGGAATGTGGAGTCCGTTGTGGTTTCCACAAAGGCTTACTATCATTTCATCCGTGCGCGCGCAGAGTCAGAGACCGCAGCTTATCGTGCAGACATGTACGAGAAGAGGGAGGAAGAACACGGATGGATGCAGGATCTGTATCGTGAGTGGGGCGTGGATAATGCACCGACGCAGGAGATGATAGCGCGACGTTATATCGAGCGAATGGTGGGATGCATTGCAAATGTGACAAGTTCAAAATGCACATTAACAGGGAAACAGAGACGCGCGGAAATTAGAAAAATGCTTCACAATCCACACGTGGATGCAACTTTGAAAGTCGCAAATCCACATTCTAAATATATGAAGATTATGCTGATTCCAATTCGGTGGAAGAATACTTATCTTACATGGCTGGAATCTGCGGTCATTACCTTTGTAAAGGAACGCAACACAAAACTTTTTGCAAAACTGAAAGCTGGAAGATGATATGGCAGTGTTACAGACAAATGAATTGCTGAAAGAAAATTTGTCCAGAAAAACGGGTTTGCATCGCTTGACGGATGAAGAGACGGAGGCAATCAAGAACGTTGTGCTGGAAGCAGCGTTGGATGTGATCGCATTGTGTGACGAGAACGGAATCCCGTATATGCTGGGAGGGGGATCGGCACTTGGCGCAGTAAGGCATGGTGGATTTATTCCGTGGGATGACGACATCGACCTGAATATTCCGAGAAAATATATTACGCAGCTGATTCATGCGATCGAGAATCGATATCCAGACAAATATTATATCGAAGCGCCACTTTACACAGAGGGCTATCTGAGCTCTTTTATACAGGTGCACAGAAGGAATACCGTATTTCAGGAATACATGAATCAGAAAAAAGAAAATTGCGGAATTAAGCTGGATATCTTTATTATAGAAAATACCTATAATAATGCTGTTTATCGTGCCTGGCATGGAATCGGTGTTCAGGCAGGTTTGTTTTTTTTATCGTGTTACCGGATGTATGCGTGGCGTGATGAGTTTAAAAAGCTCGCGGAAGGAAACCGTAAAGCAAGCGTGATCATGTTTGTGAAGCGGTGTATCGGAGTACTTTTTGCATGCAATCCCATGGGACTGTATCGCAGTGTGCAGAAGAAGATGGCACAATGTACGGATGAAAAATCAGAATATATTACCATTCCCTCAGGGAGAAATCATTTCTTTGGAGAATTGTATCAGAGAGAAACTTTCATGCAAACGCAGAAGGTGGAGTTTGAAGGACACATGTTATGTGTCACAAGTGATTATAAAAATTATCTGACAAGATTGTATGGAGATTATATGGAGATTCCGCCGGAGGAGAAAAGAGAGCATCATGTGTTGTATGATCTGAAACTTCCAGGAGAATATGTGGCACCGAAACTTCTTGATAAACAACAGATTCAGCAGGTTCTGACAGGAATGTTGGATGACTTTGTCGCTTACTGTCAGAGGCATGGACTCCGCTATTATCTGGTGGGTGGAACCTTGCTTGGTGCAGTAAGACATCAGGGATTTATCCCATGGGATGATGATATTGATGTCGGTATGCCGAGAAAGGATTATGAGAGATTTCTTGAACTGGTGAATCAGGAACCGGTGAGCGAGCATTTACAGGCAATCAGCGGCGAGAAAGGAACTTTGTCCAATCCGTATTGTGAATTGATTCATACAGGGACACACCTGGAGCGCAACAGTTCACAATATATTCGGGAAAAATGTCAGGTATTACATTTGTTTTTGGATATTTTTCCGCAGGATGGATGGCCGGAGGATGAAAAGGAAGCGGCTCGTCTTTTCCGGAAGATGAAGAAGATGCGCTATATGATCCAGAATGCCAGAGCCAAGATCGGCAAGGGCACATCGCCGGGACATATTATCGCAAAAATGCCGATTGTTCTTCTTATGAGATGCGTTGGTTATCAGCGCATCATTGATAAGATGGATCGAATTGCCAGACGATATGATTATGATCAATCAAAATATGTAGGTGCGATTACTTATGGCATCTATGGTGTGGGTGAGCGGTGTCTGCATGATGAGGTGGTTGCATTTACCAATGTGACATTTGAGGGAAAGCAGTATTGTGCGCCTGGTTGTTATGACCGGTATTTAAGACAGATATTTGGCGATTATATGGTACTTCCACCTGCAGAAAAACGTGTGGATCATAAGATGAAAGTATGGGCAGAATTTGACGTATAGCATATTACTTGATAAAATAGGCTGAATTTGTAAAATAAACGCAACGAGGTAGATATGAAAAAATATATTGATTCATTTGTAAATTATCGCTTTCTGTTAAGCGAACTTGTTAAAAAAGGTATTAAACTCAAATACAGAAGATCCTATCTTGGAATTATCTGGTCGTTACTGGAGCCGTTGTGTACAATGATCGTATTGACGGTTGTATTCGGTACCATTTTAGGCAACAGAACGAAGGAATTTTCCGTATATATTTTGTGCGGACGTCTGCTTTTCAGCTTTTACTCTACAGCTACAAAGGCAGCGCTTACGTCTATTCGAAAGAATGCTTCTATGATCAAAAAAGTATATGTTCCCAAATATCTTTATACATTATCAAGCATTTTGTACAACTACATTATTTTCTTGATTTCTTTGATCGTGCTGGTTGTAGTTGCGGCTGTTCTTAAGGTAAAACCGACCATTTATCTTGTTCAGGCACCAATTGCACTGATACTGATCCTTATGATTTCCGTAGGATGCGGATTTATTCTTGCGACACTTGGCGTATTCTTCCGTGATATGGAGTATTTATGGAGCGTTGCACTGATGCTTATTATGTATATGTGTGCAATTTTCTATGAGCCGGAGCGATTACTGAAAAGTGGATTTTATTGGATATTAAAGTATAATCCTTTATTCTGCATTATTGTGCTCTTCCGATCTGATCAGCTGTGTTTGGAGAATTGATGAATATGCGTAATTTCGCATACGCATCCATTTTTAGTATTGTTACTATTGTGATCGGAATTTATATGTTTATTAAGAAACAGGATGAGTTCATCCTTCAGATCTAGGTTGGGAGAGATTTATGAGCGAGAAAGCAATTGTATTAAACCACGTTGGAATGAAATTCAATCTTAGTAAAGAAAAAGTGGATAACCTGAAAGATTACCTCATTAAATCTTTGAAACGTGAAGTTCATTATAATGAATTCTGGGCTTTGAAAGACATTAATGTTGAAATTGAAAAAGGCGATCGTGTAGGTATCCTTGGATTGAACGGAGCGGGAAAGAGTACACTGTTAAAGGTAATCGCGGGAGTATTTAAGCCGACCGAAGGCACGGTTGAAAAGCACGGCAAGATAGCCCCATTATTGGAGCTGGGGGCCGGTTTCGATAAGCAGTATACCGGTCATGAAAATATATACTTATATGGTGCAGTGCTCGGATACAGCAAAAAGTTTATTGATGAAAAATATGATGAAATTGTAGAGTTCTCCGAATTGGGAGATTTTATTGATGTGCCGGTACAGAATTATTCTTCCGGTATGCGCTCAAGACTCGGTTTTTCTATTGCGACGGTTGTATCGCCTAAGATCCTTATCCTGGATGAGGTCTTATCGGTCGGTGATGCAAAATTCCGTAAGAAGAGCGAAAAGAAAGTAATGAGTATGTTCGAGTCGGGTGTTACGGTGCTTTTTGTCTCCCATTCATTGGATCAGGTTAAGCGTCTTTGCAATAAAGCGATGATTCTGGATCATGGCAAGTTGCTCGCATATGGTGATATTGACGATGTGGCACCGATTTATGAGAAGATGATTGAGGAAAGAGAAGACGAGTTGCCAAAGAAAAAGAAGAAAAAATCTACGGCAAAGAAGAAATAGGAGTCATAAAATGAGTGTATCAATTATTTGGAAATTGTCGGATGATGAGAGTTATGATTCGACAACCTTACAGTGTCTGAAGGAACAGATATCGGACAAGGATCTTGATGTACAGGTTTTGATCTATTCAAAAGAAAATAACAGATCTGCAGAGTATGTTTCTGCATTGGAGCAGCTGAAAGCAAAAGCAGAAATCTGTGAAGCTGACAATGCGATCGCAGCATATATAGATGCCAAGAAGCGTGTGACAGGGGATATTGTGACCTGTATTCAGGGCGGAGACCAGTGGACAGGCGATACTTTGACACAGGTTCAGGAAGCGGCCGATAGATATACCAAGTACAATATCTTCATGCTTCATAAGACGATGCTCGATGGGAAGAATGTTGCGTTTGCAACCGATCCGCTCATCAAGAAGATTATTGCTGAAGATTTTGAAAACGAATATCATTGTCATCCATTCTATTTCGCGGGTACATTCCTGAGAAATAAGATTTTTACTGGTAACGAGTTCCGTCCGGAGTTTGGCATGGAGACGGAGAGAGAGTTCTTCCTGCGCGTGTCTGCAAAAGAGAAGAAGATGATCTTTTTGCAATCGCTTACCCATGAGAGCCATGAAGTCCGGGAAGGAGAATGTACTTTTTTTGAGGGCATTTATCAGAGAGAATGGTATGAGGATTCCTTTGACAAGTTCTGGATTCCGTTTTTAAAGGATCTTCATGAGAAACATGGAGAAGTACCTAGATTTATACAGTATCATTTCATGTTTACAATCAAGAGCCGTATCAAGAGTAATATTAATAACCGGAATAAGCATGTCATCCCTCAGGGGGAAGAAACACTATGCCTTGAGAGAATGGGAGAGGCATTCCAGTATATCGATGATGATATCCTCTTTGATGGTCATAAGATTAAAGAAAGCAATATGACGGATTCGATGAAATGGTTATGCGGTATTTTGAAATACGGAAAAGATTTTCGTTTTGAGAAACGCTATTTGTCCGGAAATATATATTACGGTTCGAAAAATACGGTATTTAATAAGATTGCCAATTTGAAAACAAATATTCTGTTTATGAACTATGAAAGCGGAGTATTAAGTATTGACGGAACCGTACATCCTATCCTTTACTCAATGGCGGACAAGGTATATATGGTATTTAATGGAAAGAAGTATCCGTTAAATTACAATGGAAGATATTCTCTGACAAAGGTATTTGGTGTCAGTGTTTACAAAGGTCATTCTTTCCACATTGATCTTCCGATGGACAATATTAAAGAATGTGAATTGTTTTGTCAGGCAGATGTGCAGGGTGAGGCAATTAAGATCAACTTTATGTATGAGTCTCATTTCAGCAGAATGAGTAGAACTTTTACAAACAGTTATTGGTGTTTTGGTAAAGAACAGCGCTATATGGCGGTAAAGTGCGACGAAGGAATGAAGATCCGCACCATAACCAAGAAGGAGCAAAAGAAACAGGAACACAAGTTATCAAAAGAAATGTTCTTATCTTTCAAAAAGAGAGCATGGATATTTCTTGCCGTTCGTAAAGTATATTTTATGATGCGTCCGATCATGAAGCGCAAGCCGATCTGGATGTATCTGGACAAGATCTATAAAGGCGGAGATTCTTCCGAATACTTATATCGTTACTCATGTGCTCAAAAAGATGGAATAAAACATTACTATCTGATCGATAAGCATGCAACCGATTACAAGAGATTGAAGAGAGACGGTTATAAGCCGCTCGTAAGAGGAAGTATTAAGCATCGTCTGGTATTCCTTATGGCAGACATGATGGTTATTTCGAACTCGACGGTTTTTGCTTTTAATAACTATGGATTACCGAATTCAAGCTATGTGCGTGATCTTGTGGATTTCCATGTGTGCTGCGTACAGCATGGTATGTCGGTACAGAAGATTGCAGTTGCGCAGAATCGTTTGCGTGATAATACAAGATTATATTTCTGTGCATCGAAGTATGAATTGGAGAATCTTTCAAAGCCAATATATGATTATGAAGGCTATGATGCATTGAAACTTACCGGTGTACCGCGTTATGATGGTTTGAAGAATGACGATAAGAAACAGATCATGATCAGTCCGACATGGCGTATGCAGGCTGCTGTTCCGGTACGGACAAGTGAGGGCGAGCAGAGAGATTATAATCCGTTGTTTAAAGAAAGTACCTATTTCCAGGTATTTAATGCCTTGATCAATGATCCGCGTCTGATTGAAGCGGCCAAGAAATATGGATATCGTATTAAATATGTACTGCACCCGATTGTAAGTGCGCAGGTAAATGACTTTGATAAAAATGATTATGTGGATATTATTCCGGCTGTTGGTGATATGAGTTATGAGACCATGTTCCGTGAATCCAGTCTGATGGTAACGGACTTCTCGGGAATCCAGTTCGATTTTGCTTATATGAGAAAGCCGCTCGTTTATCTGCATCACAAAGATATTCCTCAGCATTATGAAGAGGGAACATTCTTCTATGATACGATGGCATTCGGAGAAATTGCACATGATAATGATGAACTGATCGATCTGTTATGTGAATACATGGCAAGCGGATGTAAGATGAAGGAAGAATATGTACGTCGTGCTGATGATTTCTTCTATTATAATGATCATAACAACTGTAAGCGTATTTATGATACGATGATTGAATATCAGGAAAAGAAAATTTTACCGTATCGTCAGAAATAATAAGAACAATGTAAACTATCTTTTAGAAAGCAGGGAGAGGTTATTATGAATATTGGAGTAATTTTTGCAGGTGGTGTAGGTAAACGAATGAACAGTCGTGTCAAGCCGAAACAATTTATTGATGTATATGGAAAGCCGATTATTATCCATACGCTTGAGTTGTTTGAAAATCATCCGGAAATCGATGCGATTGCAGTTGCATGTTTGGAAGACTGGATTCCTTATCTGCAGGAACTGTTGGAAAAATTTAATATTAAGAAGGTAAAGAAGGTTGTACCGGGTGGAGCAAGCGGACAGGAGTCCATCTACAATGGGTTAAAAGCAGCAGAAGAGATTGCTGCTGGAGAAAAGTCGATCGTATTGATTCATGACGGAGTACGTCCACTGATCAACGAGAAGACCATTACCGATAACATTGAGTCTGTAAAAAAATATGGTTCATCCATTACCTGTGTGAAGGTAAAGGAGACAGTTTTGGTTGTGGGTGAGGATAATTCTATCGAGGATGTTCCAAACCGTGAAGACACACGTCTGGCACGTGCACCACAGAGCTTTTATCTGGATGAAATCATTGGAGCACACCGCAAGGCAATGGCGGAAAATAAATATGACTTTATCGATTCCTGCTCTATGATGCAGTATTACGGCAAAAAACTGTATCTGATTGAGGGCCCGCAGGAGAATATCAAGATTACAACACCGGATGATTTCTATACGATGCGTGCACTTCTCGATGCAAGAGAGGAAGCTCAGATCTACGGTCTTGAAAGTTAAGGAGCATTGCTATGAGAGAGGTATTGATAGAAGATTTTAAGCAGCTTACGGAACGTAATATTCCGTGGAATGAGCTGCGTGACAAAACATTTTTGATCACAGGCGCAACGGGACTGGTCGGTTCATTGCTGGTAAGATGTCTGTTATATGCCAATGAGACCATAAATCTGAATGCAAAGGTATATGCTGTTGTGCGTAATACCGATAAAGCCGATCGTATTTTTGAAGATGAAAAAACGGATGCGCTTTCTTACATCGTGGCAGATCTGGCAACGGAGAAAGTATGTTGTGAGGGCGAATGCGATTATATCATCCATGCGGCAGCAGTTACGGCTTCTAAGCTTATGGTATCCGATCCGGTAGGAACCATTCGTACTTCGATTGACGGAACAGAGAAGATGCTGCAGCTTGCAGTTGAAAAAAAAGTGAGAGCATTTATCTATATTTCTTCAATGGAAATCTACGGACAGCCGAAGACGGAGGGCAGGACAGCGGAAAAGGATCTCGGCTATGTCGATATTGAGACGGTTCGCAGCTGCTATCCGGAAGGAAAGCGTATGTGTGAGTGTATGTGTACCGCATATGCGGCGCAGTATGGAGTGAATGTGATCAGCGCAAGACTGGCTCAGACTTTTGGAGCGGGAATTCTTCCTACAGAGAACCGTGTATTTGCACAGTTTGCAAGAAGTGCAGTCAATGGAGAGAATATTGTCCTGCATACGACCGGAGAATCGGAAGGAAATTATGTATATACGGCAGATGCAATCGCTGCGATACTGACGCTTCTGGTGAAGGGCGAAGCAGGGAAAGCATACAATATTGCAAACGAGGAGAGTCATATTACAATCCGTAACATGGCAGAGCTTGTTGCAAAAGAGATCGCCGGAAGCAAGATTCAGGCTGTGATCGATATTCCGGAAGACAGTGCGTCTTTAGGATATGCACCACCGGTCAAAATGTGGCTGGATGCGTCTAAGATGCGTGCGCTCGGCTGGAAACCGGAGGTTGGATTGGTAGATGCGTATAAGCGCATGATTCGCTGGATGGAATAAGCGATTCAGTAGAGATAAGTAGGTGGATTATGGATTTGAATGACAAGAAATTTACAATTTTATTACTAACAAACAGAGATTCTGACAATGTTGGCGATCAGGTAATTGAAGCTAGTGATATTGGATTGTTGCATGTTTTGATGAAAAATCTTGGAATCGATAAAAGTGCATATCAGATTAATAGCCGGGCCGCTTCGATCGTGACAAAAAAATATATGTCAACAAGGGAGCCTCAATTGTTGTGTGCCGCAGAAAAAGCGATTTCACAGGCCGATCTGGTTGTTTTTGGCGGAGCTCCTGTATTTAATTATAAGTATCAGAATTTTTATGAAAGAACTGCTGTTACAATTGAGATTGCACAAAAGTATAACAAGCCGGTGATTTTCTCTGCTATTGGGATTGAATCATATGACGAAAAAAGTAAAAAATGTCAGAGATTGAAAGCTGCGCTTAATTCCGAGTGCGTGAAACAGATTACAACACGTGACGGATTAGAGCGACTGGAAAAGTATAATGAGAACAATTCTTTTAAGATAGGACTTGTTTCGGATCCGGCGGTATTTTCGGCAACAGTATTCGATAATTACATCGGGCAGGAAGTGATTACCAAAAAATTTGGAATTATCCCTGTAAAGAAGAAGGTAATCAAGAAGGGAAAAAAGAAAAAGATTGGAATCTTTGTTATCAGAGCAAACGGATTTGTAGACAATCATGTTGATTTCACAAGGGAACAAGCTGCTGAATTATGGCTGAACGTCATTGAAACGGTAAAGAATCGTAATTACGATTATGAATTGATTACAAGCGGACATTTCGGAGATGAGGCATTCCTGGATTACCTTATCCGAAATTATAATGTGCCGGTGGAAAAATGCGTGTTTAACATCAATATGCCGGAAACTCTTTTTAGCAAGATGGCAAAGTATGATGGCGTTATTTCGTGTCGGTTGCATCCGAGTATCATTTCATTTTCTATGAATATTCCGGCAGTCAGCTTGGTATGGAACACAAAGGTGCCAGGCTTTTATAAGGGAATTGGATATCCGGATAGAGCAATAGAGCGTGAATCCTTTGAGGCTGAAGCTATTGTAGACCGTCTGGAGAAGGCAATGGAAGAGGGCATTACAAAAGATGAAGAATATCTTATGAGTGTTTATCGCACACTGTTTTCAGGCGTGAAAGAAGTGATCTGTGGAGAAGACACAGACATTCAGCCATATGATTATGAAACTTTACTTGAAACGATTCCAAAATTTGACGGTACATCCAAGGATGAGCAGAATGAAAAGCTGAAGAGAAAATTTAGAAGAGCATATGAAACATGCAATAAGAGATTTGATGATAATCAGATGCTCAAAGAAACGATAAAAGAGTTGAAAGATAGCAAGTAACATGAAAATTAGTAAGGCAATAAAAAAAAGAAGCTTTTTTATTTTGGCGCTGTTATTGCTTATAGGATCGCCAAAGGAAATGCTTTTTGCACAGGAGAACTCGGAACTCAATATTTATGCGATATATTTAGGAGAGAGTGATAAAGGCGATGCCACATTATTGGAATCAAAAGGACATGGACTGTTAATCGATATCGGTTCAGCTTCACAGACCGGCGTTATTGTTGAGCAGTTGCGGAAAGTCGGACTGACGCATGTAGATGTTTTGTTCAGTCATCTGCATAGCGATCATATTGGCTCTACCCATAACAATATAACCGCCGGATTGGAAAATTTAGAGGCAATGGGAATCTGCGTGGACACCCTGTATGTTCCGGCAGTATATCTGACACCGTATTCGACACGAATCAGTTACAGAGCTTCACAATTACAAAACTATGCAGATCAAAGACCAGATATGAATATTGTATATCTGAATGTCGGTGATGTAGTGCAGATAGGGGATGCTGCTGGTAGGGTTATGGGACCTACGGATTCGACAACACGATCTCCGTATCAATATACAGAATACTCATTAGTGGAAAACCGTGATATTATATATGAGAATGACAGTTCATTGGCTATGATCTTCACATGCGGAAATACCAAATACTTTACGGCAGGAGATTGCTATGGGCGAGAAGCAAAGGCACTTGTTGAAGCCTATGGAAGCGAATTGAAATGCGATATTATGAAAATGAACCATCATGGTATCGGATCTGGAAATTCCACTGATTTGCTAAAAGCTATACGTCCTAAGTATTCATTTGTTCCAAACAGCGGCGTGGACAAGTATAATCTTCAAAGTGGTCATTGGAGAACTTATACAGCAACAAAACGTGCTTCTAAATATGGAATGTGTTATATGGTTGGAAACGAGAAAAAGACAATTGTATATCACATTGTAAATGATGCGATTACTTTGTATAAAGGATCCGTTATTTCGAAAGCAAACAAAATGACCGGATGGCAATATCTTTATGGGGCGGATGGATCAAACAGGGATCACGACATGTATTATCTTAACTCTGAGTGTCTTCCTTTAAAGGGAATCCAAAAAGTAGGAAGTCATTATTTCCGGTTCCAGGCCGGGGGCCAAATGGATTACGGAACCTATATGCCGGATGGCAGTTATTCGGGTTGGAAAACGTATAATAGCGAAAAACGATATTTTGCGTTTTCACAAAATAAGAAATATGCCTATATGAAGGTAGGATTAAGCTTCATTAATGGTGTTCCGATGTATTTTGATCAAGATGGATATATGGTAAACAGCGGGATAGAGGATGAGACAGTTATTAAAAAAATAGGTTCTTACTATTATGCCGTTGATTATTATGGGGAAGTGACGATTGATGATTGGGAAGATATTGACGATTTTTCCTACTATTTTGACGACAATGGAAGAATGTTGCGCAATGGAAAATATGAGATAAATGGGGAATATTATCTTTTTGATACCGATGGAACCATGTATGCAGGCAATGCAAGAACCGAGTTTTACGATTTTAAGTCTAATACGTATGCGGTGCGTACCGATGGTACTTTAGTTACCGGTAAATGTGGGAAAATTGATGGTGATAAGTACTATTTTGATAAGACGGGCTGTGTACAAAAAAATAAGATTATCAAGATAGGAAAAAAGCAGTATTATTTTAACGGAAGCGGAAAAATGGTTCACAATCGCACGTTCAAGTTGTATGGCAAGAAGTATCACAGTGATAAGAACGGTGTGGTAAAAATTGTCAAGAAAAAAGCAAAAAAATAATGGGAAAACAATCCTTGTGGATAAAACAATTGATGGCATTATTCTTTCGGATGAAGATATGATTATGCCGACCGTACAGTAGTAATATAAAGAGCTATCTCATAGGAGATAGCCCTTTTTTATTCCAAGTTTATTGTATTGTGTTTTGAGAAATGCCATTTGCTACGGTACAGCCGCTTTTTTCACCGGTGACGATTGCACCCTGTGGACAGTCGCGAATAATATTATTCTGTAGGGACTGTGTTACACTGCAATTTTTGTTTAAGCGGATTCCATATGTGCTGCAACCGGAAATTTTGTTTCCATTAATTGTTGTAGCGGATGCGTTATTATATAAAAGAATTCCGGTCTGGCGGATTCCGGAAATCGTGTTATCGTTGATTGTATTTCCGGTACTTCCGGTACTGACACGAATTCCATTATACTGATCGTGGAGTGGGTCAGTGTCATCGTAATTTCTGCCGATAATTGTATTATTTGCAATCCGGTTATTTTTGGCATCGTTAAGATTAATTCCATAACCGGCAGCGGTGATGGTGTTGTTGTAAATAGTAACACCTTCTACATAATAATCAGCAGCAGGGATGATGCCGTTATCGGCTCCGTGCATTTTCTGAGAGATATTTCTGCCATATAATTCAATACCGACATTTTTATCGCATAATGAATGGTATCGGGTTTCAATGGTATTGTTTTGTATACTTGATTGTGCATTGGTTCTTAGTTTGCCTTCATAGGCCTGTTTTCCATTTTTGATGCAGGTATAAACGGAATCGTTCGATGTTTTGCTAAAATGAAACAGAATTCCGCCACCGACGTTTTCCATTTTATTATCTTCTATCTTGGAATTAATGTAATTTACACAGGCAATTGCTTCCTGTGTTATATTTTTGAAAGAATTTCCTTTGATTGTCACATTTTCAATATAATTATTCAAAAGCATGGAATGGGTTCCTATACCACGAGATATATTTTCAAATGTATTTCCGATGATCTGAACATTTTTACAAGGAGATCCATCGTAGATCAAATTGCTGTAGGCACTGTCATTTGCACAAATATCTAATTGAATGGCCTCACATTTTTCTTTGGAATCTTTTATATCGGAATCGTGAAATTTGCAATTGGTGATCTTAACGCCATCTACGGCAGCCATTTCTACCATATGCTTTTCACTTCCATGACTCATATCAATATTTTTTAGTGTAATGTTAGATCCGCGGCAAAGTCGGATCGCGCTGGATTTATTTTTTTTGCTGTTTTTCCAGACGCCACCCATGATCATAATATTTTTATATCGTTTATATCCGGTAGCTTTCTGATTATCTTCCGAACTTCCGGTAGCAATCATATTAAAGCCGGATTTTTTTGTCTTGATCACACATCCTGTGGCATTTAATTTTGTGTTGCTCCATATTTTTAGGGATTCAGAAATATAATAGGTACCTTTTGGGATTTTTACGGTATGAACTTTTCCTTTTGCCCCAAGACGCTTGGCCTCTTTCAAGGCAGTGTTCACATTTTTGCTGATATCTTTTCCGCTTTTTACAGTCGGGACAAGCGTTCTTCCTGAAATAGTATAGGCTTTTTTCGCTGCTGCAAATGTTGTCGCCGGTTGCCAGATTGTGAAAATCATGACAATTGCCGTAATAAATGCGAAAAGTTTTTTCATTCTTTTCATAAACTTCCTCCTTGTTTCCATTGGTGTTTCTAAGATAAACTGTATACTTTATTAAAAAAATTGTCAATGATTATGCATTTTTCGGATGAATCCTTTGAAATATAGTGGACAGTAAGTTATTACGGTGCTATGATAAAATTTATATTTACGTATATAAAAGAGAGAGAACCTATGAAAAAACAGAAGAGTAAATGGAAAATCGTGGCAGGAATCATATTGATCTGTCAATTGATGGTATCGATTATCGCAGGTGGTATTTTGGTCTGGCTAAATATGTTACCAACGAAATATACGCTGTTAGTTGTTTTAATCCTTGTGTGGCTTTTGACAATTGTTTATTATTTTTTTTATTCGAAGGTTAAGAAGAAAAAGGGGAAGAAGTTAACTCCCAAAAAGAAAAAGCAAAAACTGTATACAAAAAGAAGTATCGGTTGTGCGATTTCGGCGATGACGATGACTCTTTGTATTGCAGCTTCCTCTATGATGTGGCAGGCGGGGGATGCAATTTCCAATATTACGGATCATGTAGTTGTGACAGATATGGTATCGGTATATGCTCTTGCGGATAATTCGGCAGAATCGGTTGCGGATATCAAAGATGGTGTGTTTGCAATCACGCAGAATTACGATTTCGAGCATACAAAGACGACAATTGACAAAATCAATGAGAATCTCGGCATGGAGATAAAAACACAGAGCTTTGATACGGTATTTGATATGGTAGATGCTTTATATGCAGGCAATGTGGATGCAATCATATTGAATGCAGCTTATGTGGATGTGATCGAGAGTCAGGATGATTATAAGGATTTTTCGGATAAGACGAAGACGTTATACGACCATGAAGTACAATCAACTGTGGTAAAAGATAATACGGATACGACTAAGAATATTACACAGGATCCGTTTGTTGTTTATGTCAGTGGCTCTGATACCAGAAATCTGAAACTTGCGACCAGTCGAAGCGATGTCAATATTCTTGCTGTTGTTAATCCAAAGACTAAGCAGGTGCTGCTTTTGAATACGCCGCGTGATTATTACGTGCAGACCACGGTGAGTGGAGAGATGCGTGATAAACTGACACATTGCGGAGTCTATGGAATTGATTGTTCTATGGGAACATTGGGTAATCTGTATCAGGAGAACGTGGATTATTATGTACAGATCAATTTTAATGGATTTTCGACCATGATCGATGCGATTGGCGGAATCACGATTGATTCGGAAAAATCGTTCCGCACGAGTGAGGGCGGATATTATATCAGTCAGGGAACCAATCAGTTGAACGGAACGGTTGCTTTGTCTTATGTAAGAGAACGGAAGGCGTTTGCGGACGGTGATAATGCGCGAGGCCGTCATCAGATGCAGGCAATCGAGGCAATCATTCAGAAGGTTTCTTCCGGAACAACAGTACTGAACAATTATTCTGCAATCCTAAACAGCATGGAAGGAATGTTTACAACAAATATGAGTTCTTCCGATATTTCGGCATTGGTAAGGATGCAGCTTTCGGATATGGCATCGTGGAATGTAAAGTCGTTCGCAGTATCGGGACAGGGAAGCTCCCAGAAGACCTATTCGATGCCGACGAAACGCAGCTATGTTATGTATCCGGATGAGACACAGATTAATTATGCAAGAATTCTTGTAGATAAAGTGATCGATGGCGTTATTCTTTCGGATGAAGATATGGTTATGCCAACGTTACAATAAGTTTATGCAGTAATAGGGCACGAATGTGTCCTATGCTGTTTTAAATATTAAGAAAGAAGATAAAAAATGAAAGAAAGAACAATAGAACATGGAAAGTTTCGAATGGAAGCTCTCAGTGAATACAGGAGTGAGATTTACGGAATCAGTATATTCTGGGTTATGCTATTTCACATGAAAGAAAGCCATTATTTTCCAACGATAAAGGGAAGCAGCCTATATCATGCATGGATGGGATTTGTTGGTATGGGAAATATGGGCGTGGACATCTTCCTGTTTTTATCCGGAATCTGTTTATATTTTTCTTTTACAAAAAATCCGGATTTCTATGCATTTATAAAAAAACGCATTGCAAGAATTGCATATCCTGTATGTTTTACCAGTATGCTGCTTTGGTTGCAATATCTTATTATGCATAGAATTTCAATATGGGGATTTGTGAATCGTGTGTTCCTATTACAATATTGGATTGATAGTGACAGGCAGGTTTGGTATGTATCACTATTGTTGATACTGTATTTTGTATATCCATATATCTATCGCTTCTTTTTTGAAAAAAACAATACGATATCTTCGGTTTGTCGAACTACGGGTCTGATTTTGATTATTGTAATAATTACAGTTGGAATTTATTTTGAATATCCTCGACTGTATCAGGCGATTGATTTAGCTTTGCCGAGAGTTCCCGCTTTTCTTACAGGCTGCATTTGCGGAAAATTTGTTTATGAAAAAAGGCATATTCCATTTATGATTCCGCTTGTGACAATCGTGTTATTTGTCGTATCCTATGTCGCTGCAAATAAGATGCATATGTATCATGGTCTGTTGCAGCGATACATATATTGGTGCGGAGGCGTAGCGGCAGCATTCTTTCTTGTTATTGTACTGTCTTACACACCGAAGTGCTTTCGTAGTATATGTTGCAAGTGGGGCGCGATTTCTTTGGAAATTTATCTGGCGCATATTGTTATTCGAAGAGAGCTGGGTACGCAATTTGCAAAAACGTATCTGGGATTGCCATGGTGGGGCAATGTCCTCATTATTTTTGTCGGTGCATATATATGGGCCAAGTTTGTGGCGTGGTGTGTCACAAAAGTGCAGGCTGTAAAATAGTTTTTTCCCTTTCAAAACTGTTGGGACTAAAGTCTTATTGAGTCTCCTGATTTTTTAGGTTATAATATATTCATAAGGGGGCGAGTGTATTATGAACGAAAGAAAAAAATCATCAGTATCTTTCTGGCATTCCATGAAGACAAGCTTTATGCTGGTTGTTGTTGCAGTTGCAGCAGCTGTCGTTGTAATGTACACACTCATGATTATGCCGGGAATCCGATCAAACATCAGACAGATTTATTCCAACTATCTGTTGGATCTGACATTATCATATGGCTCGGAATTGGATGAAACGTTAACAAGAGTTGACGACAAAATGCTGGATCACGTCGATACTATGCAGAAGATTGTGGAGCAAGCACAATTAGAAGGAATTGATTCTTCTTATGGATATATTGTATCCACAGATGGAACAATGCTTTATCATCCGACTGCTGAAAAAATCGGCCAGCCGGTAGAAAATGAAACTGTCAAAAAAATTGTAGCAGAGGTGAAGGCTGGAAAGACGCCGGAGCCGGAAGTGGTTTCATATATGTTTGACGGAACCCGGAAATACGCTGCATGTTATGTGAGTGAGAATGGTTTTATTTTTGTGATGACAGCGGATGATACCGATTTGCTGAAAGCTGCAAATAAACTGCAGGCAAGAGGTATTGGAACAGCGGTGGTTGTTCTGATTTTTGGCGTATTTGTCGCATGGATCTGTGCAAGACGTATGACGCGTCCGCTGATTCGTGTGACATCAGCCGTGGACCGTATTGCAGGATTTGACTTGACAGAAGACCCGGAACTGATCGCATTGGATAAGAACAAAGGCGAAACAGGGGCGATTGCACATGCTGTTTTGCATATGAAGCAGGCTTTGCGTTCTATGGTTCAGCAAATCCGTGAACAGAGTGTAAATATTCATCAGGCATCCGGTCAGCTGGAAGAGAATGCCACGGCGACATCCGGAAATGTAGACAGCGTAGAGACCGCGGTGAATGAGATTGCTACGGGTGCAACCAGTCAGGCAACCGAAACACAGCGAGCCACAGAGGATGTTGTGATGATGGGCACGATGATTGAAAATACGAGCACACAGGTGGAAAATCTGAACAGTGCAGCGGTGGAGATGAGCAATGCCAGTGCTTCTGCAAGAGATGCTCTTGAGGAACTCAACCATATCAATGAGAAAGCAATCGAATCCATTGAAGTGATTTATCAGCAGACGCATACAACCAACGAATCTGCATTAAAAATCAAGGATGTCACAGAATTAATTGCATCAATTGCGGAAGAGACAAACCTGCTATCCTTAAATGCTTCCATCGAAGCAGCCAGAGCAGGTGATGCGGGAAAAGGTTTTGCGGTTGTCGCATCCCAAATTCAGAAACTTGCGGAACAGTCGAATGCATCGACAAAGAAGATTGATGATATTATACATATGTTGCTGACGGACTCTGAGAATGCAGTGCATACGATGGAAGAAGTTCGCGAAGTTATGCATCAGCAGAGTGAAAAGGTCGAGCAGACCAAGCAGGTATTTGGCTCGGTAAATCAGGGGATTGACCAGTCTATTTCCGGTATGGAGACAATCAGTGAGCATACCAGACAGCTGGATCATGCAAGAGAAAATATTGTAGATACCGTACAGAATCTTTCTGCGATTGCACAGGAAAATGCTGCAAGCACTGAAGAAACCAATGCTGTCGTTATGGAAATTGGTGGAGTAATGCAGCAGATCAGCGGAAATGCGCAGGAACTTCGGCGTATCGCAGATATTTTGGAAAAGAATGTGGAGACATTTAAACTGGATTAGGAGACAATTTGTGAATACTAGAAAAAACAGTATCCGGAATTGGTTACGTAAATGTGGAATTCTGACACTGACTGCAGGAATGATTCTTACCGGTATGATAACAAAGCCTGTGGAGACATATGCAGTCACGTTTGTGCAGGATACCGATGGAACAAAATATGCGGTAGATAAAAAAAGTGGATTTTATTATGCGCTTTCCAAGAGTGCTACGAAAAAAAGCAGTTGCAGTATCTATATGTATGGAGGTCAGAAAACGGATGTCACTTTTCCGTCCAAATGCAACAACTATACTGTCACCGCTGTAAGCAGTAATTTCAGTCAGTTGATCATGACAAAACTGACAACTGTTAAGTTGCCATCCGGTTATACAACTATTGAAAAAGAAGCGTTTAAGGGACAGACACAGTTATATCGCATAGAGATTCCAGCAAGTGTGAAATCGATTGGAAAGAATGCTTTTCAGGGATGTGATATATCAAAACTTACAATCGTGGCACCGTATGGATCGGCTGCCGAAAAATATGCGATTGCGAACAATATCAATTATTCAAATTCTACTGCATTATCCATTCGCACCGGCGGAATGAATATGTTTGTGGGAGAAAAGAAACAAATTCGTGTATGCAACAATTCCAAAACAATTACCTGGGCAAGTTCGAACAAGAAAGTTGCCACCGTAAGCAAAAATGGAACAGTTACCGCCAAAAAAGCTGGTAATACAAAAATTACTGCAAAAATCAATGGAAAGACATATACCTATCCATTTAAGGTGGTGAGCCGGACTTCCGGAAATGTGCTACAGATTGTGTGGGATAATTACGTTACTACGGATCTCAGTGATTATGAGAAAGTAGTGGCCGCCAATAAATGGATCAAGGCGAATATAAAACCGACGGGTACTTCCGTATCGGCAAAGACGGCGTTGGAGACCGGCGTTTCCAACTATACCGGATATGCGAATGCATATAAAAATATTCTCGAGCATTACGGCCTGAAAGTCAAAGTGATAATGGGAAAGAAGCACATGGAAAATTCTGTGGTCATTGCAGGAAAGACATACACTGCATCAACCATCGAATCAGTTTCCGGTGTGCATAAGAATTACACGACGACTGGATTGGGCGTTGCTATAAACAAGAGCACTATGACGTTATCTGTGGGAGGAAAAGGAACGTTCAAAGCTCTTGGAAACACAAAGACCGTTACATGGAGCAGCACAAATAAGAAGGTTGCTACGGTAACAAAAAGTGGCAAGGTAACCGCAAAGGGAGCCGGTGTCACAACGATTATTATGAAGATCGGCACAAAGACTTACGATTGTAAAGTCCGTGTCAACAAGTGAAAGGAGAATTTATTTCAATGAACAAGGTTATGAAAAAGTTATTATGTGCATGTCTCGCACTCGCAATGCTGATTACCATCATTCCTCCAGTGACGGCAGAAGCAGCTACAAAGACAGAAAAAATGACACTGTACAAAGGAGAAACAGTCGAAATAACTGCTTTTTATGGGACAATTAAGTCAGTTTCTTCATCAAAGAAGTCAGTGGCATCTGTAAAAAAGAAGAGCGGCAAAGCCGTTATAACAGCAAAAAAATCAGGTAAGGCAACAGTTTCTGTTAAGACAAATCGTGGATCATTCAAGTATGTGATTACAGTAAAGAAACTGGATATTACAGTAAAACTTACAGATATGGGAAAGGGTTATATGCTGCTTACGGTAAAAAATAATACAAAGCAGACATTTACCCAAATTGCAGTAGACTATGTTCTTAAAAATGATCAGGGGGCAACATTTAAGACGGATACAACGACTGTTAGCGATGTTGTTGCTGGAAAAACTGTTTATGATAAGATTTATTATGACAATTATAACTATACTGTGGACGCTGCAAAATGTTCTGCAAAAGTAGTGGGTGACAGCAGAAGTCTGATGGCTAAATATAAAAATGTGACTTCAAAAATTAAAACTTCAAAGACTGAAAAAGATGGTGGAAATGGTATTTTAGAAATTGTATTCAAAACAAAAAATACACAGAAAAAAGATAGTGCATATGTAACACATTATGTTTTGATATATGATTCCAATAATCAGGTAATCGGTCTGACAAAAGATTATGAGTACTTAAAAGCTGGAAAAATGGATACAGGAAGTGTAAAAGCTGGTACATATTATTATGGAGATGCGTATGATCATTATAAAGTAGTAACAGTAGCATATAGTACAATTTATTAAAATTATAAATATGATAGATAGCGGAGTCGCGAGACTCCGCTGTTTTAGTTTTGGAAGACATTTATATGATGAAAAATCTGAAAAAACTAAATAAATTTAATAATTGTCCGATAAATATAATAGAAGGAAACAAATCAAACAGAAAGAAGGTGCGTTACCGCAAGAATCGAACGTGTTTATCAGGTATTTCCAGTGACCTTATCCCAGGAGATTGCATATGATTCGCCGAATCATCAGCAGCCGCGTCAGAACAAGACAAAACGTTCTTCGTTTGAGCAGATTCTGCAGGAGCAATTAAAGGGACAGCAGCTGGAGGAGAATCAGACATTTCAGCTTTATTGTTAGGAGAAAAGATGTATACGAAAGACTGTTATAAGAAAAGGTGCTGTGTTGATACCGGGAAGGTACGATGCAGCACTTTTTTTGTGCTTTTTAAGCTGATGAATTTATACTGGCGCATCGCTTGACATTTCCTGTATAATAGAGCAAAGACAATTATGTCAACTTCAGGAGGACAGACAATGAGAATTGACATGCATATGCATTCGACCGCATCGGATGGACAGTACACGCCGACAGAACTGGTGCGAAAAGTGAAAGACGCAGGTATTGCGATTATGGCTTTGACGGATCACGACTCGATTGGTGGTGTGGAAGAAGCCGCGGGGACAGCAAAAGAATGTGGTATTATTTGTATTCCGGGGATTGAGCTGAGTATTGAGCATGAAAATGAACTGCACATGCTTGGCTATGGAATTGATATACATGACCGGGAACTAAAAGCTTTTTGTGAGGAAATGGTGCAGGAGCGCAGCACAAGAAATGAGAAGATTATTACATTTCTTGCGGATCAAGGTGTGGATGTTACGATGGAAGAAGTGGCAGAAAAAGCCGGATCAGATGTGATCGGAAG